>Ga0209123_1002579_pt1 | contig 15006 bp, 10 predicted proteins | sample BarGraIncu00431A_FD_184500 | JGI IMG/M metagenome (GOLD analysis project Ga0209123, IMG submission 184500) | Arctic peat soil microbial communities from Barrow, Alaska, USA - Barrow Graham LP Incubations 004-31A (SPAdes) (version 2) | ecosystem: Environmental > Terrestrial > Soil > Wetlands >...
CTGGTCATCGGCGGCGGTATATTAGGTTTAGAAGCAGCGTGGCAAATGAAATTAGCCGGCCTCGCCGTAACGGTACTTGAAGTAGCACCGGCATTGATGTTACGGCAAATGGATGAAGTTTCTTCTGCTCGTCTGAGAACGTGGGTCGAAGCGAAAAACATTACGGTATATACCGGAATTCAAGTTGCTGAAATCACCGGAAAAGAACAATGGGCCGATGGCATCAATCTGGGTGACGGACGTCATTTGGAAGGTGATCTGATCGTTGTTTCTGCCGGCATCAAATCAAATACTGACCTTGCCAAACAAGCTGGTCTCGACATTAAACGGGCTGTTGTTGTCAACGAATTCATGGAAACCAGTGCTAAGAATGTCTTCGCAGCCGGGGATTGCGCCGAATTCAACGGTGTCAATTATGCGATTTGGTCGCAGGCTGTCGATATGGGTAAAGCAGCAGGCGCCAATGCAAGCGGCGATAAAGTAACGTATCAGCCGATTCTGCCGGCTGTCAGTATCCATGCCTTGGATACCGATGTGTTTGCGATCGGTGACTGCGGAAAGAATCCGGAACTCAATTATCGCTCGGTTGAATTTGCTGACGACAAGAAACCGATGTTTGCGAAATACTTCTTTACAAGCGGAGTATTCTGCGGCGGAGTGCTTCTGCACAACACCGACAAAGCGATTTTCTTGACCGAAGCATTGCGTAATAAACTTAAATTCAGCGAATTCATGAAGGAAGAAGTAAAGAAATAAGTGCATGGACTTACGTGAGTAAGTCCTTTTTTTTGCGGTTCAGTGTATAATATGAATATGGATAACACTAAAAACAGTATTTTGATGTTCTATGAATTTGAAACAGAAGTCAGCCGTGCTTGTAAAAAGCATGATACCACCGTATTGGATCGATTGATCGCAAACGACTTCGAAGGCATTACCCGTGACGGAAAGAAGATCGACAAAAAAGAGATAAATGCTCTCGGATTGCAAGACATTACTGTCTTCCTGGAGTTCAACGAAAAGTCACTCGATGAACATGTTGTTCGCGTCGATTATGAGTGCAGTGGAAAAATCGGTGTTGAAAAACGTTGCTCACTGTGGCAAAATACCAATGGTTGGCAATTGAAATACCACCAAATTACACCGATCAAAGGCAAACTGCCAGTCGATCCGGTCAAAAATTTACCGAAAGAACGGTTATGATAGGAAAAAAGAGCCGATGAAATCATTTTCTTTAGAAATTACGCATACCTGTAAACAATCCGGTGCCAGAACCGGAATCTTACATACTCCTCACGGCGATGTGTTGACACCGATGTTTATGCCGGTCGGAACCTTGGCTACTGTCAAGTTTCTTTCGCCTGCCGAAATCGAACAGATCGGTTCCGGTGTAATCTTATCGAACACATATCATCTGTGGTTACGGCCAGGTGACGAGATCATCAAAGAAGCCGGCGGCTTGCACAGCTTCATGAATGTGAAGAACCCGATTCTGACGGATTCCGGCGGATTTCAGGTTTTTTCACTGAGCGATACACGGAAGATCAATGAAGAAGGAGTCACCTTCAGAAATCACATGAACGGTGATACATTGTTCTTGTCACCGGAAAAATCGATTCAGATACAAAACAATCTGGGCGCCGACATTATCATGAGTTTTGATGAATGTGCACCGTATCCGTGTACCCATAACTATATGAAAAACAGTGTTGAAAGAACACTGCGTTGGGCACAGCGCGGTAAAGATGCCCATCAACGTCCTGACGATCAAGCGCTTTTCGGGATCGTCCAAGGCGGAGAATATGAAGACTTGCGCGAACTTTCGGCGAAATCACTGGTTGAAATGGATTTTCCGGGATATTCGATCGGCGGAACCAGTGTCGGTGAATCCAAAGAAATGTTGTATAAGATGATCGATTACAGTATCAAATGGCTACCTACCGATAAGCCCCGCTACTTGATGGGTGTCGGTTCTACCGATGCGATCCTAGAAGGGGTATTGCGCGGTGTCGATATGTTTGACTGCGTCTTGCCGACCCGTATCGCTCGCCATGGAACATTGATGACGTCGCAAGGCCGGGTGAATATTCGTAATCAGAAATACGAACGTGACTTTACACCGTTAGACCCGGAATGTGATTGCGAAACATGCCGTGATTATACCAAGGCATACCTGCGTCATTTGATCAGATGCAACGAAGGACTGGGCCAGCGTTTACTTTCAATCCATAATTTACGTTTTTTGATTAAATTAACGGAAGACATCCGACTTGCGATCAATGAGGATCGATTTCAAGATTTCAAGGACGATTACTTCAAAAAACATAAACTGAACAGTATCGATTCGAGGGGATTTTAATGAAAACCGACGATTTTAATTTTGAACTGCCATCCCATTTGATTGCGCAAACACCTTTAAGCAACCGCAGTGCTTCACGCATGTTGGTTGTCGATCGGAAAACGCAATCTGTTTCGCATGCTCATTTCAGTGATCTGAGTGACTATCTTCATGCCGGTGATGTATTGGTACTCAATGATACCAAAGTCATGCCGGCACGTTTATTCGGTGTCAAAGAAAAAACGTTGGCGCATGTTGAATTATTGATCTTGAAGATCAAAAACGACATAGCCGAATGTTTGGTCGGTAATGCCAAAGTCGTCAAGCTCGGGACTCGTGTTCGCTTCGGCGAAGGCGAATTGATTGCTGAATGCGTCAAGATCGGGGAACAGGGGTTACGTGATTTCAAACTGATCTACGAAGGTATTTTCTTCGAATTATTGGAGAAATTAGGCACCGTTCCGTTACCTCCCTATATCAAAGAAAAATTAGATGATCCCGATCGGTATCAGACTGTATATGCCACTGAACGCGGGAGTGCCGCTGCGCCGACGGCCGGACTTCATTTTACCGAAGAACTTCTCACTCAGATTGCAAATAAAGGAATCGAGATCGTCAAGATCACGCTTCATGTCGGGCTTGGTACTTTCAGACCGGTCGATGTACTGGATGTGAGTGATCATATCATGCATGAAGAAGTGTATCAGGTATCACAGGCTGCCGCTGATTCATTAAACCGTGCCAAGGCCGAACATCGTCGGATCATTGCGGTCGGTACGACCAGTACGCGAACACTCGAAACGCAAATGCAGAAATATGGATCTTTTATCGAGGAAACGTCGGTAACTTCCATTTTCATATATCCCGGTATCAAATTATTGGCCATCGATGCGCTGATCACGAATTTCCACCTTCCCAAATCAACGCTGATGATGCTTGTAAGTGCATTCGCCACCAAAGAACTCATCTTTAAGGCGTATGAAGAAGCGATCCGCGATGAGTACCGATTTTTCTCTTTCGGTGACAGCATGTTGATCCTCTGATGAACGAGCAAACCAATTATCAATGGGAAGTGGAAGAAATCAAACGGATTCGGCAGTCGGGGATCAAACCTAAACTCCTTTTACATTCGTGTTGTGCCATTTGTAACAGTTATCCGTTAGAATACCTGCATGATGTATTCGAAATCACCCTTTATTTCAACAATTCAAATCTATATCCGCAAAGTGAATATGATATAAGATTGGATGAGTTGATCAATTATGTAGCTAAATTCAATCGTGAACAAAACACTGATATCAAGATCATTGTTCCGCCTTATGACAACGTACGTTACAATGAAACTTGGTTAGCTAAACGCAGTGCCGATCGCGAGGGGAATGGTCGTTGTTGGATGTGCTATTCGGTGCGTATGAATGAAGCGATGCAATATGCGAATTCACACGGATTTGACTATGTGAGTACAGTCATGACGATCTCACGGCAGAAGAATTCCGTGAAAATAAACGATATTGCTTCTAAGTTGATGAGTGCCTATCCGAATGTGCACTATTTTTATTCGGATTTTAAAAAGAATAAAGGAATCGACCGCAGTGTCGAGATCTCAAAAAATGAGAATATGTATCGTCAACAGTATTGCGGCTGTATCTATTCATTTGAACAGGCACGGTTGAAAGGAAAACTCCTTTAACACTCATTTACGAACGTTTATCGGGTTTCCCTTTGACAAGTTTTCCGGATTTGATATAATAAAATCAATACTAAGATCGAAAAAAGTAAAAACGGTAGGAAATCCAGAAAGTGCCCGAAAGATGTGAGCGCACCAATGCCGTTTCGAAAAGTCATTCGGGAGTAGGTTTTCTGAATTCAGTAAGAAAACCCGTACGACGGCGTTATCGTTTTGAGCACAGCAATGTGAAACTAAGGTGGTACCACGTTAAACGTCCTTTACCGGGACGTTTTTTTTATGTAAAAGGAGGGGTAGTATGTTGAATTGCTATGTCAGGAAAATTGAAACAGAACGGTTGATCCTGCGACCGATCACTTTGAATGATGCGGCAGATATGTTTGAGTATTGCAGTGATCTCGAAACCATCAAATATCTCACATTCAAACAGCATGAGAATGTTGAAGCGAGTCGTGACGTGATTGCGAAGTTCTTTCTGGAACGTCCGCAAAACGGTGTTCCGGAAGCCTATGCGATCGTCCTTAAAGAAAACGGGAAAATGATCGGTACGGTCGATGTTCATTCGGTTCGCTACGGGGATGTCGGGGAGATCGGCTATGCGCTCAACTCAGCTTACTGGAACCGAGGCTTGATGAGCGAAGCACTGCGAAGTGCACTTCCGATTTGGTTTGACGAAGTAGGATTCTATCGATTGGAAGTCATGCATGACGTGCGTAATCTTGCCAGCCGCCGAGTTATTGAGAAAGCCGGATTTATCAGTGAGGGTACATTTCGGCGATTGATGTGGGACAAAGACGGAAGCCGAGCCAGTTATACGATGTATTCTTTAAACAAAGAAGATGATGCGGTCCTCCAAAACCGTAAGAAGGAGATAAAATGAAAAAAGAATTAGAAACAAAATATAATCACCATTCCGTCGAGAACGGTGTATATCAGACATGGATCGACGCAGGTTATTATACCGCCGGAGACATCAGTAAGAAACCGTTCACCATTGTTATACCGCCGCCAAACGTTACAGGGCGCCTCCATTTAGGTCATGCGTGGGATACGTCACTGCAGGACATCATAGCCCGATTCAAGCGTATGCAGGGCTACGATATGCTTTGGTTGGCTGGGATGGACCATGCGGGCATCGCAACGCAGGCAAAAGTCGACCAACGTCTTAAATTACAGGGAATTTCGCGCTATGATATCGGCCGTGAAGCTTTCTTGAATCAAGCATGGGATTGGAAAGAAGAATATGCATCCATCATTCGTGAACAGTGGGCGAAACTGGGCTTATCATTGGACTACAGCCGTGAACGATTCACGTTGGATGAAGGATTGAATACGGCCGTAAAAACAGTTTTCATCGAGCTTTACAATGCCGGTCTGATCTATCAGGGCGAACGAATCATCAATTGGGATCCGCTGGCGAAGACCGCTCTTTCAAATATCGAAGTCATCCATAAAGAAATCGAAGGAAGTTTTTATACGTTCCGATATAAAGTCATTGAGACCGGAAATTATATCGAAGTCGCAACGACACGTCCGGAGACGATGTTCGGCGACGTATGCGTCGTTGTCCATCCGGATGATCCGCGTTATACATCGATCCATGGATTGCATGTCGAGAATCCGGCCAATCATGAAGTATTACCGATCTTGGTCGATGATTATATCGACATCGAATTCGGTACCGGTGCCATGAAATGCACCCCGGCGCATGATCCGAATGATTTCGCATTGGCCGAAAAATATGGTTTAGCAAAAGTGATCTGTATGAATCCTGACGGAACAATGAATGAATTGGCCGGCGAATATAACGGTTTGGATCGTTTCGCCTGCCGCAAAGCATTGACAGAACGTATCACAGCGGAAGGCAATACCGTTAAGATCGAGAAACACATCCATCAAGTCGGACACAGCGAGCGGACCGATGTTATCGTTGAACCTTATCTGTCAAAACAATGGTTCGTACGCATGAAACCGTTGGCCAATGCGGCACTCGAAGCACAGAAAACCGAAGATCGCATTAATTTCATTCCGAACCGTTTTGAGAATGTTTTTGAACGTTGGATGGAAAATATCGAAGACTGGTGTATTTCCCGTCAATTGTGGTGGGGCCATCGCATTCCGGTTTGGTATCACAATGAGACCGGAGAAATCTACGTCGGCATGGAAGCTCCGTCGGATGCTGAAAACTATCATCAAGACGAAGATGTTTTGGACACTTGGTTCTCCAGTGCATTGTGGCCATTCAGTACATTGGGTTGGCCGGAAAAAACTGCTGATTTCGAACGATATTACCCCACTGACGTACTCGTGACCGGCTATGACATTATTTTCTTCTGGGCAGCCAGAATGGCCTTTCAAGCCAGATATTTCACTAAGAGTGTTCCTTTCAAAGACGCACTCATCCATGGACTGATCCGTGACAGTGAAGGGCGCAAGATGAGTAAATCACTCGGCAACGGTGTCGATCCGATGGAAGTGATTGAAACTTACGGAGCCGATGCACTGCGTTTCTTCCTATGCACAAGTTCGGCACCGGGTCAGGACCTGCGCTATTCCACCGAAAAAGTTGAAGCATCTTGGAATTTTATCAATAAGATCTGGAATGCGTCGCGTTTTGTTTTGATGAATATGCCGGACGGATTTATCCCTGCCGCTCCGCAAGAACTGACTTGTTCGCCGATCGATCTGTGGATCTTGCAGAAATTCGACCGAACATTGGATAAAGTAACACAAGCGATGGAAAAATATGACTTTGCGATCGCCGGCGGTGAACTCTATTCGTTTATCTGGGATGATTTTTGCAGCTGGTACATCGAACTCAGTAAAGCAGGCTTGTTCAGCACCAACGAAGCAACAGTATTAGCGACTCGGTCGACGTTGAATCAAGTCTTGATCGGAATACTTAAAATGCTTCATCCGTTTATGCCGTTTGTGACGGAAGCCATTTACGGAAGTCTGGCAGATGGCGCATTATGCGTTGCTTCATGGCCGACACCGTTTGAACTGAATGATGAACGTGCGTTGGCGGAAGTCGATGTCTTGATCTCCCTGATCACTGAGATCCGTACGCTGAAGAGTGAATACAAACTTAAACCGGCCCATCCGTTGAATATCATGATCAGCCAGGATAACGATGCTCATTTCAGCCTCAGCGAAGAACATCGCGCAATCTTGGAAAAAATGGTCAAAACTACCTGTGTCGACTCATTGGCAGGTGAAACCAGCCAACGTTCGATTGTCGGCGGAACTCTTCAAGCAATGATGAGTGAACTTGTCGACAGTGAAGAAGAACGCATTCGCTTACTCAAAGAACTTGAACGTTTGGAAGTTGAAATCGCCCGTTGTGAAGCAATGTTGAGCAATGAGCGATTCATCAGCAAAGCACCGGCAGACAAAGTTGCGGAAGAAAATCGTAAATTGAACGAATACAAGCGCCAATTCGATTTGGCTAAAGAAAAAGCTGAAAGTCTGAAATAATGGCATTAAGCAAATATTGACCAAATAAAAGCGGTTACATATAGTATTGAAAGAGTAAATTTAGTATAATTTGTCTGTTATAATCGGCAGATTGCCTAAGGAGGAAACATGAGCACAAAATACGTTTATTTGTTCTCTGAAGGTAGCGGTAAGATGCGTGAGTTGCTTGGCGGAAAAGGTGCTAATTTGGCAGAAATGACCAATTTAGGAATGCCTGTTCCACAAGGTTTTATCATCACGACTGAAGCATGTACCCGTTACTACACAGACAAAGAGACTATTTCTCAAGACATTTTAGATGAAGTATTCGGCTATTTGACACAATTAGAACTTAGTACCGGTAAGAAATTCGGTGATATCGACAATCCGTTGTTGGTTTCGGTACGTTCAGGATCACGAGCTTCGATGCCCGGTATGATGGATACCATTCTGAATTTAGGATTGAACGATACGGTCGTCGAGGGTTTCGCCAAACTGACGAATAACCCACGCTTCGCTTATGATTCATACCGTCGTTTCATTCAAATGTTCTCGGATGTCGTCATGGATCTTCCGAAACATAATTTTGAAGTCATCATCGATGAAATGAAAGAAAAAAAAGGAATCAAACTCGATACGGAATTTACCGCCGAAGATCTGAAAGAAATGGTTATGCATTTCAAAGAATACTATCGTTCGGCCAAGCAGGAAGAATTCCCATCCGATCCGAAAATTCAATTAGTCGAATCGGTCAAAGCCGTTTTCCGTTCGTGGAACAATCCGCGTGCGATCTACTATCGCCGGATGAATGACATTCCTTACAGTTGGGGTACAGCTGTCAATATTCAATCAATGGTCTTTGGTAACATGGGGGACGATTCCGGAACCGGCGTTGCCTTCACACGCAATCCGTCGACCGGCGAAAAGAAACTCTATGGTGAATTTTTGATGAATGCGCAAGGTGAAGACGTTGTCGCAGGCATTCGTACTCCGCAGACGATCGATGAGCTTAAATCTGTCATGCCGCATGCATATGACCAATTTGTTGATATCTGCGATCGTTTGGAAGAACATTATCGCGACATGCAGGATATGGAATTTACCATTGAAAAAGGTAAACTCTACATGTTGCAGACGCGTAACGGTAAACGGACGGCAGCGGCAGCATTGAAGGTAGCGGTTGATCTAGTCAAAGAAGGTATGATCACAAAAGAAAATGCGATTTTGCAGGTAGATCCGAAACAATTGGATGCTCTTTTACACCCGCAGTTCGATACAAAGAAATTACAAGAAGCCAAACCGGTCGGAAGCGCTTTACCGGCATCTCCGGGTGCTGCCAGCGGACGGATCGTATTTACGGCGGCAGATGCGGTAGTGTGGAAAGAACGCGGTGAGAAGATCATTCTCGTACGTTTGGAAACATCACCGGAAGATATTGAAGGAATGCACGTATCACAAGGTATTCTGACGGCGCGCGGCGGCATGACTTCACATGCGGCAGTAGTTGCACGCGGAATGGGTACATGCTGTGTATCGGGATGCGGCGATATCAAGTTTACCTCAGCCAAGACATTCACGTTAGGCGTCGTCGATTTCAAAGAAGGTGACGCTTTATCACTCGACGGAAGTACCGGAAATATTTATGCGGGAGCGATTCCTACCGTTCCGGCATCGATCACAGGCGATTTCTCGACATTGATGGGATGGGCAGATGAATTCCGTACACTAAAAGTTCGCACCAATGCCGACACACCGAAAGATGCTCGACAAGCTGTTGAATTCGGAGCAGAAGGAATCGGACTTGTCCGTACCGAACATATGTTCTTTGAAGTAGATCGCATCAAAGCGATGCGCGAAATGATCGTCAGTAAAACAGAAGAACAACGCCGTAAAGCGTTATTGAAACTGTTGCCGATGCAGAGAAGTGATTTCGAAGGCATCTATGAAGCGATGGAATACCGTCCGGTAACCATCCGCTATCTGGATCCGCCATTGCATGAATTCTTGCCGACCGATGAAGAGGATATCGTCAATCTGGCATTGGAAATGAATCTCGACTTAGCCGAATTGAAGAACATCATCTCAAATCTTCATGAATTCAACCCGATGATGGGTCATCGCGGTTGCCGTCTGGCTGTCTCCTATCCGGAAATTGCCGAAATGCAAACCCAAGCAGTCATCGAGGCTGCGATCAATACGATCAGAAAACATCCGGAATGGAAGATCGTTCCTGAAATCATGATCCCGTTGGTTGGTGAAGTCAAAGAATTGAAATACGTTAAGGATATCGTTGTGCGCGTAGCAGACAAACTGATTGCCGATAGCGGATTGGACATGCATTACATGGTCGGAACGATGATCGAGATACCGCGTGCTGCTCTGTTGGCCGATGAGATCGCAACGGAAGCTGAATTCTTCTCGTTTGGTACAAATGACCTGACGCAGATGACTTTCGGTTTCAGCCGCGACGATGCCGGTGCATTCCTGAGTCACTATTATGATAAGAAGATCTATGAACAAGATCCGTTCGCTCGTTTGGATCAAAACGGCGTCGGTAAGTTAGTCACAATGGCTTGTAAATTAGGTAAGCAGACTCGTCCGAATATTAAATTAGGCATCTGCGGCGAACACGGCGGTGATCCTAGTTCCATCGAATTCTGCCATAAAGCAGGATTGAGTTATGTTTCTTGTTCACCGTTCAGAGTACCGATCGCACGTTTAGCGGCAGCGCATGCGGCGATCAAAGAGAAAAACGCTAAATAAATTCAGTATTTTAATCATTTGAACTGCACTTCTGCACTATTGAACTCTATCGGATTAAGAGTAAAATAAGAAATAGGAAGTGCAGTTTCTGTTTTAGATCATTCATATGAGGATCCGTTTTTTTAAGTCTGCGATGATTTATTCACATCGATTTGTCAGTTACGTGAAATGTAAGCGTTTAACACGAAAATATTATTATCAGAATGAAAAAATTGTGATGAAGTTAATAGACATTTGTCAAACTCAGGAATATGATGTTCAAGGGCAAATTTTCGGATGTCGGGAAGTTGTCACCTATAGAGTCAAGTTTCAACACTTGCAAGGAAATAAAAAAATGGAAGAAATCAAACAAACTCAGCTCGACGATGCAATTGAAGGGATTCATAAACTTTCTTATCAAGAAGTATGTCAAGTGATGAATACCGGCGCCGAAGGACTAAGTTCGGCGGAAGTATTAATCAGAACAGAAAAATTTGGGAAAAATGTCATTACCGAGAAAAAGGGCAAACCTGCCATTTTGATTTTTTTAGCGACGTTGACGAATTTGATGGCGATTTTATTGTGGTTCGGCGGAACCATTTCGTTTATTGCCGGGATGCCGGAATTAGGCATTGCGATCTTTATGGTAAATATCATCAACGGTGCTTTCAGTTTTTGGCAGGAATACCGTGCCAGTAAAGCGACTGAAGCGTTGAAAAAGATGATTGCTTCGTATGCTCGCGTAGTTCGTGACGGTGAAGAGAAACAGATCCTCGCGGAAGAATTAGTGCCGGGTGATCTGATGCTGATCGAAGAGGGCGACAAAATTTCGGCCGATGCCCGATTAGTTGCCAGCAGCGATCTGCAGGTTAACCAGTCGACATTGACCGGTGAATCAAATCCTGTCCGTAAAGTGTATGATGCTGTTTTAAAAGAAGGTCTCACACGTTCGGAAATTCCGAACCTTATATTTACGGGAACAAGTGTTTCCAGCGGTACCGGAAAAGCAATCGTTATATTTACCGGGATGCTGACTGAATTCGGTAAAATCGCTAACTTAACTCAAACGATGAAAGAAGAACAAAGTCCGCTTCAGAAAGAACTCGATATCCTGACAAAACAGGTTTCATTGATGGCTATGTTGATCGGTGTATTCTTCTTTATCGCTTCTGTGTTTGTCGTGAAAGAACCGATCGCAAAATCATTTGTTTTCTCACTGGGTATGATCGTTGCGTTCATTCCTGAAGGTTTATTGCCGACAGTAACTTTATCATTGGCAATGGCTGTTCAGCGGATGGCCAAAGAACATGCATTGGTCAAACGCCTATCGGCTGTTGAAACACTGGGTTGTACGACCGTCATCTGTTCGGATAAAACCGGAACTCTGACGCAAAATGAAATGACCGTCAGTAATTTATGGTTACCTGAACAACAACTCGATGTTACCGGTCTTGGTTATGCTCCGATCGGAAAAATCATGGAAGGTAAAAAAGAAATCTCAGTCAATAACAATGAAGGATTGAAATTACTTCTGACGGCGGCCGCTTTATGCAACAATGCCCGTGTCGTCGCTCCGAATGCTGAATCCGACCGTTATACTGTTCTTGGTGATCCGACCGAAGCATGTTTGGGTGTCGTTGCCGAGAAAGCCGGCATCAGTGTCAGTGAACAAAACCAACTCTCACCAAGACTCAGAGAATTACCGTTTGATTCACGTCGCAAACGTATGAGTACGATCCATCAGCTGAATAAACCGATGAACGGTGCAAACCGCATCGCTTATATCAAAGGGGCTCCGAAAGAAGTCTTGGAATTATGCAATACCATCTATAAACAAGGAAACAAAATTGCGATCACTGCGGAAGAACGCGAAGAGATCATGCAGGCAAATGACCAATACGCTCGTAACGGATTGAGAGTACTGGCTATTGCCTATCGTCCGCTTTCTAAAGAAGACAATCTGCCGGTCGCCATGAGTGCTTATACACCGGAACTTATTGAACAAGATCTGACCTTTGTGGGTCTGGTCATCATGAGTGATCCACCAAGACCGGAAGTGGCCGATGCTGTTGCCATTTGCCGCAAAGCACAGATCCGTATCATCATGATCACAGGAGATTACGGTCTGACCGCTGAAAGTATCGCAAAACGGATCGGTATCGTTGAAGGTGAACATCCGCGCATCATTTCCGGCCAGGAATTGGCGGATATGACCGAGGAATCGTTGATCGAAGCGTTACACGGTGAAGTTATCTTCGCACGTGTTGCACCTGAACAAAAATATAAAGTCGTTTGTACGTTGCAGGATATGGGCCATATCGTAGCCGTAACCGGTGACGGTGTCAATGATGCACCGGCTCTTAAAAAAGCTGATATCGGTGTTGCTATGGGTATCTCGGGAACGGATGTCGCTAAAGAAGCGGCTGATATGATCCTGACCGATGACAACTTCGCATCGATCGTTAAAGCCATCGAAGAAGGCCGTGCCGTTTACAGTAATATCCGTAAATTCTTAGTTTATATCCTCAACAGTAATATGCCTGAAGGTGTTCCTTCCGCCGCATTCCTGTTTTCCAGAGGAATGATACCGTTACCGCTGACTGTCATGCAGATCTTATCCATCGACTTAGGTACCGATATGTTACCGGCACTGGGGCTTGGAACCGAACTTCCTGAAAAGGGAATCATGGATAAACCTCCCCGTTCACGTACGGAAACCTTGCTTAATAAGAGAGTCATGGTCAAAGCGTTCCTATGGTATGGTATGCTAGAATCAGGATTAGCGATGAGTGCATACTTCTTTGTCAACTATTTGCACGGTTGGCCGAATGTATCGCTGGCCAGTTCGGGATTGGTCTATACACAAGCGACGACGATGACATTGGCGACGATTGTATTCTGTCAGATCGGAATGGTCATGAATTGCCGTACCGAGAAACAATCGATCTTCAAAGCCGGAATATTCAGTAATAATCAAGTCATCAAAGGCATCATTTCTGAAGTAGTCATTATTGCTTTGATAATTTATGTTCCGTTCTTACAAAAAGTGTTCCAAACTTCTGCCATCGGCATCAAAGAATGGGCATTCCTGATTATCATACCGATTCCTATCGTACTTATCGAAGAGGCTAGAAAAGCAGTTCTCCGTCGAAACGACAGAATGAAAAGCGAGGGGTAAACAATGAAAGACATTATCATCGGTTGTGGTCGCATGGGCTCCGGTTTAGCACAGAGTTTAATCGAAAAAGGGCATACAGTAACTGTCATTGACACCAATCCTGAAGCTTTCGAATTGCTGGGTGAGAATTTCAAAGGTACTACGATCGTCGGAGTCGGATTCGACCGTGACGTACTCGTCGAAGCAAAGATCGACCGTGTCGATGCTGTGATCGCTTGTACCAGCAGTGATGAGACGAATGCATTGATCGGACGTATTTCACGCAACATCTATAAAGTACCGCGTGTAATTGCCCGTTTGTATGATCCGCGCAAAGCTGAAATCTACCGCAGTTTGGGAATTCAGACCATTTCCACGACGACATGGGGAATCCAACGTGCCAGTGACATGCTAAGTTACAGTCAACTCGACAACGTCTTCACGATCGGAAACAGCAGTGTTGAATTAGTACGTATCGAAACACCGGCTATGCTCGAAGGCAGAACAGTCAATGAATTGACTGTTCTCGGGGAAATCCAAGTTGTGGCGATCAGCCGCAGCAATAAGACGTTCTTACCGACGACCGGAACTGTATTACAGAAACAAGATATTATCTTTATTGCTGTGACGGCCGGTGCAGCCGGACGATTAAAAACATTACTGGGTTTAGATTTGAAATGGGGTGAAGGCAAATGAAGGTAATCATCATCGGCGGCGGTCAAGTCGGAGCTTATATTGCCGGTATCCTTTTGAAAAACAAATGTGAAGTTAAAGTAATCGAAAACAGACTTCACATCTACGCAAAATTATTGAATGACATTCCGATGGATTCTGTCATCTTCGGTGACGGAACCGATCCTAATATCCTTGAATCCTGCGGTATCGGTGATACAGATGTAGTTGCCTGTGTATCCGGTAACGATGAAACCAACTTGGTAGCTTCGACGATCGCGAAATTTGAATTCGGTGTTCCGCGTGTTATTGCCCGTGTCAACAATCCGCGAAATTCATGGTTGTTTGATGCCGGTATGGGTGTTGATGTCGGCTTAAATCAAGCCGATCTGATGGCTCATTTAGTTGTTGAAGAGATGGATTTCAAAAACATGCTGACATTGATGAAACTGAACAGGGGCGATTATTCGATCGTTCAAGTGAATGTGGATGCCTTCTCAGCCGCAATCGATAAAAAAGTCATGGATCTTTCGATCCCGACAAATGCTGTATTGATCGCCATTACCCGCGACAAAGAAATGATATTACCGCACGGAGATACAGTCATCCTGGCCGGCGACAATATTTTGGCTCTAGCGGATAAAGAGACTCAAACTATATTGAATAAAATGTTTGGCGCAGCCAAATAACAGAATCGATATCCACGTATACAATCAAGGTTGAACAAGCGCTGTAGCAGCGTCTGTTCGGCCTTTTTCTATATGGGTATAAATTCAAAAGAGAACAAGGTATAATTAACACAAATCATGTTGACAAGGAAATATGTTTGTTGTATCATTGTATTAGGTGATTAACACACTAGCACAGAAAGGAGTCGTCATGGAACATGAATTCAATAACGAGTTACCGATTTATCTGCAATTAGCTAAAATGATCGAGAATGATATTATATCC
>Ga0209123_1002580_pt1 | contig 14991 bp, 15 predicted proteins | sample BarGraIncu00431A_FD_184500 | JGI IMG/M metagenome (GOLD analysis project Ga0209123, IMG submission 184500) | Arctic peat soil microbial communities from Barrow, Alaska, USA - Barrow Graham LP Incubations 004-31A (SPAdes) (version 2) | ecosystem: Environmental > Terrestrial > Soil > Wetlands >...
ATTAGACCGTAAAGTCCCGCCTTAATGCTTTTGTGTAAGGAATCAATTCCTAAAGATGCTCCTACCTGACGCTTCTCAGCAATGCTCATGCTCACGGGCAATGAACCTGAACGCATAAGGACGGCATTATTTGCTGCATCTTCCAAGGTTGAATACCCCGTAATCTCGGCTTGACCATTGAGAATGGGCGTGTTCACCGTTGGATTCGTCAAAGCCTTATCATCTAGATAAATTCCAATTCTTTGACCAATATACTTGGTTGTTAAATCACCGAACTTTTTGGCTCCGTCAGTTGAGAATGTTAAGTTAACAACATACCCACCATTCTGACCTTGCCCTCCCTTGGCATCTGTTAGTTGATCCCCTTGCAAGACCACAACGCCTTGGGGATCCCTAAACGTCAACTTAGCCGTAGTTTTCAAGACCTCTACGGCCTTATCGGGATCAGAAACACCCGCTAAATCAATAACCAACCGTTTCTTAGCATAGTCTGTTTGGACTATGGGTTCCGATACTCCTAGATCGTTGACCCGCTTGGAGATAATTGCTTTGGCTTTGTCCATATCATCGTTCGTAATCGGAGCGCCGTTTTTATTCGGATCGGCTTGTAACACCAAGTGCACTCCACCGCGTAGGTCAAGCCCCAGCGGGATACCCTTTACGGGATCCGCCAGAGGTTTAATCGATAGTGCAACAGCTGCTGCAACCAGTAACACAAGCGCTACCAGTTTGGTGATGTTTCCCCGTCTCATCTGCTTTCCTCCCTTTTAATATAATGGGACTTGCCCATGCCAATGATCATTATAAAACTATCGGGATTGTAATGTCAATCTAGTCCTTCATCAGAGCAATTTAACATCGTTAATCTTTAACTCGAATTTCGTGTGCAAGAACTCAGCGGCCTTACGGCATAAGAGCATCCGAGCAAGAAAAATCTCGAAGTACTCCATCACAGGGCAAATCTCGGTGTCAATCGTAAGTTCTAAAGCAATGCGCTCCTTAGGATAGACCCTAAGAAAGGAGCGTTTGACTGCATAATTAACCCGGTCATGAATATCAAACGTTGCTAAATCAGAATTGCGGACTCGCGAGCGATGAACGTCCGATTTATCTGCTAGGATTAAAGCAGCTGAAATGTTATTTACCGGATTACCATCAAGCTCGTCATGGTTGCCAATCGCACCAATCACGCTGGCAATTTCGTACGGTGACATACTATGCCTTTCCAAAATCCCAGCTGCGAGAATCGCGCCTGTTTGAGCATGAGAAACCCGATTAACGGCATTACCAATGTCATGTAGATAAGCCGCAATGGCTGCCAATTCGCACTCCCTTTCGGGTTGTTCCATTTTAATTAGAATATTTGAAGCAATATGGGAAACTAGACCTACATGCCGAAGTCCATGTTCCGTATAACCGATGGCCGCAAGATGACGGTTTCCGGCATCGATCAGGGCTTGTACATAAGGATCGTCTTTAATCTCTTGAAGAGTGACCTTTGGCAAAATGAGCCCCTCCTGCAATTCGTAATCGATAGCAATTCATTCCGACTATTCCCAAATCATCCATTAGACCATAATTCGCCCAGGCTCCTATAACAGTACCCAACCCAGGTATGAGCTGCAGTGTTTTTCGAAAATCAATGGCATCCCGATACTCCCTCTGAAACTGGTCCCAGTCAATCTGCTGGAGATACCTTTCCTTGGCAGGCCAATTCCCCATGTTCTTCTCCCAATTTACGATAACCTTGAATAATTCAGGACGTTTTTCTTGACTAGAAAAGGCCAATTGAAAAATATACAACAGAAAGAGACGTTCTTGATAATCCTTGGTTGAGAATCCATAGATATGCGCTAACTCAAAGAGAAATTTCATCTTGATGGCGATGAGCGCTGGAAAATCAGCAATGGAGAGTACAATCCCGCCCATACCAGTCCCAGCCCCTTCGGCAGCGGCAATTTTTCTATATTTTGAAAGAAGGCTCTTGGCCAATTGATCACGTTCTTTCAGAGTAGTCTCATTAAGCGGCGGGCTTTTAGGGATAAAATCAAGCCCGAAAACGACCGATTTAACCAGCCCTTTAATTGTTGCAGTGATAACAGCCTGGGCCTTTGCGGGGATAAACTTATCATTAACTTTAGTTTGCAGCACTTTTGAGGTTTTTTCCAGTAATCCCGGTCGTTTTAAAAGTCTTCGCACCCAACGATCTAACTCATCTCGCACATCCTCGTCATAGATTCGTTCTTCTTGAGTTGAAGTATATAAGGGCACAGATGTTCACCCCCCGATTTCTCATTCTTTTTTTAGAAAACTTCGGTGCGCCTCGGTCCTTTTATTATTCACAGATGTAGAATAAGATCAAAAGCAAGTGGCCTGTACCACTTGCTTTCATACTACTAATTATTATTGCCATAGTCAAACTCTAAGCAGTTAATGCCTTTATCTATTACTTAGCTTTTTCAAGGTCGATATCACGATTTTCCACGCTTACGATTCCAGATTTAGCCACTTCAACCTCAACTTTATCCGCAATTTGGAGAATAACGGAATTGTCCTTAACTTTTGTGATTTTACCATAGAGTCCCCCAGCGGTGATTATCTGATCCCTTACTTTAATCCCACCGAGTAACGCCTGCCGCTTTTTGGCCTGTTTCTGTTGCGGTCGGATCATCAGAAAGTACATAATCCCGAAAAAAACCACAAAGTATAGGACTAAAGACATTGTTGATTGTGACATTTAATTATCCCCCTTTATTTGATCTTAAAACTATTCCCCATGACAAGGGTAAATTCCTTCTCCAGTGTTGGAAATAAAAAATTTGACGTCTGTTTTGCTAGTCGATTTCGTACCCGTAATCTTCGAAACACTTTTTGCGATACTCCGGCAAACGATCTTCCTTAATCGCCTCTCGAATTTCTCGCATTAAGTTCTGGAGATACCGCAAATTATGGATCGTCATTAAGCGGATACCTAAAACCTCTTCCGCTTTGATCAGGTGCCTTATATAAGCCCGTGAATAGTTACGACACGTGTAGCAATCGCAGCTAGGATCAATCGGGCCAAAATCATGCGCAGATCCTGCGTTGCGAACGATAACTTTGCCGTAGCGGGTCATCGCTGTCCCATTGCGAGCGATCCGGGTCGGGAGCACGCAATCAAACATGTCAATCCCTCGCATAACCCCTTCAATTAAGGCATCCGGAGAACCAACCCCCATCAGGTAACGAGGTTTTTCTCTCGGAAGTAAGGAAACCGTATAATCTAAGACCTTATACATCATTTCCTTCGGCTCTCCGACACTCAAGCCACCAATAGCGTAACCTGGTAAATCCAGCTCCGTAATTTCGGCGGCACTTTGCCGGCGCAGATCCTCATACATGCCTCCCTGAACAATTCCGAATAAGGCTTGTGTGTCTGTTGTGGTCAGCGTTTCTTTGCATCGTCTGAGCCAACGTGTGGTCCGCTCTAAAGAATCCTTAGCGTATTCATGAGTGCAGGGGTATGGTGCACACTCATCAAAGGCCATGACAATGTCGGATCCCAAAGCCATCTGAACCTGAGTCGCAATTTCGGGGCTTAAGAATTGACGAGAACCGTCAATATGTGATCGAAATTCTACGCCGCTCTCCTTGATTGTGCGCAGATCGCCCAAGCTAAACACTTGGAAACCACCACTGTCTGTTAAAATCGCTCCGTCCCAGTTCATAAAGCGATGAAGTCCACCCGCTTCCCGAATTAACTCATGCCCTGGGCGTAAGAAAAGATGATAGGTGTTACTTAAGATGATCCCGGCTCCGATTTCTTTGATTTCCTCTGGGGTGATTGTTTTGACTGTCCCTTGAGTCCCAACCGGCATAAACACTGGCGTGTCAATCACGCCATGGGGAGTATGTAATTTCCCTAAACGTGCTTTCGTCCGGGAATCTTCTTTAAGTATTTCCAAATGAACCGCGGTCAAACCCTTCACTTCCTTCTTTTTATCCAACTAAACAATGAGCATAGCATCTCCAAAACTATAGAACTGATAGCGCTCTTTAACGGCCACCTCATACGCTTTTAAAATAAGTTCGCGTCCCGCCAAAGCGCTGACAAGCATGATCAGGGTTGATTTTGGAAAATGGTAATTTGTTAAAAGGGCATCCACTATCTTGAATGAATATCCTGGGTAGATAAAAATATCCGTCCAACCTTCGCCTGGTACAACCATTCCCTGATCATTGCCCACGGATTCTAGGGTCCGCGCTGCTGTTGTCCCTACAGCGATAACACGACGCCCTTCTTGTTTTGCTCGATTTATTTGCTCTGCAGCTTCCAGATCCACACGGTAATACTCGGAATGCATAATATGTTCACGAATCTCTTCCACTTTGACAGGGCGAAAGGTTCCTAAACCCACATGGAGGAGGATCTCCACGATTTCCACGCCTTTCTCCCTAAGTTCATCGAGAAGTTCCGGCGTAAAATGCAGTCCTGCTGTAGGCGCAGCCACAGACCCGCGTTCCTTGGCGTACACAGTCTGGTACCGTTCTTGATCTTCCATTTGAGCTGTAATATACGGGGGAAGGGGCATCTGCCCAAGAGTATCTAAGATGGTCTCAAAGACTCCTGAGTAGGTAAAATGAATCCTCCGATTGCCGTTTTCTAAGATATCCTCAAGTTCACCTATCAGTAGTCCATTACCGAAGTAAACCCGTTGCCCCACCTTCAGACGTTTGCCTGGTTTAACTAAAGCCTCCCAAACATCAAGTTCGAGCCTTTTTAAAAGTAGAACTTCAATTTTAGCTTCAGTACCTTCTTTTTCTCCGAATAAACGTGCTGGAATAACACGAGTGTTATTCAGCACAAGCACATCACCCATTTTCAAAAGTGCTACAAGGTCTCGAAACGTATGATGTTCTATCCCTCCATTGTCTCGATTTACAACCATTAAACGACAAGCATCGCGTGGCTCCACTGGATGCTGCGCGATCAACGCTTCTGGCAAATCAAAATCAAAATCCGAAACGTTCAATCTACCCATACTCCTTTTTTCAGTCAACACGTGTTCATCTGACCATCCATTATTAGTTATGAACAGAGGCATTATGATAATAAAATGCTAATATAGCCTTATAGCTATACCCCAATTGGGCCATGTGATAGGCTCCCCATTGGGACATCCCTACACCATGCCCCCAACCTCGGCCCTCAAAAACAAAGGCCCCGAACGGCTGAGAATCAGCACTCGTTCCCAATGATGTACTCAGAATTTTCGATAACAAAGGCCCCTGTTCCTCTGGATACGACTTTGTGAATTCCGAAGATTCACGAGACCTGAGAAACACAGTAAAACCCGATTTCCCATCCAGATCGAGGCTTGGCTCGATCACTTGAGCATCAAATAGGCTACCCAAAAAAGCCTCCGTACGAATTGGTTGCCCAAACGGATAAAACGTTTTAACAAATACCCGCCCTGTAACGGTCTGGGAACGCCCAAACCCATCTTCCATCCTTACACTTTTTACCCTACCGGAGGGGAATTTGTCAAGTTTAATATTTTTGACTGGCCCTAAACCAAAGATTGAACCGAGCACAGGAGCAGAAACGATGAAGTGCCAATGAGCTGCCGCACCGCCAACGCCTAGTGAATAAGGATCTGGATGAGCTACATTGTGGATATCAGCATTTCCCCAAACATTTTTAGCATCTTCCGAATACCCTCCACTATGCGAAGAATAGAGCGCTTCAATCGGTTGCCCGCTCTCGGTATCAACTAGAATTTCATCTCGAGTAGCCTCAATCGCGGCAGAAGCTTCCCCTTCTACGCTCGTACCGGCATAAGCTTGATCAATATCCGGAGAGTCCGTAATCATCTTTTTGCCATTTTCAGTATGTTTAACAAGATAAGTCCGCGCAGCTACGGCTTGAGCTTTGAGTCCCTCTATCCCACCTTTTGCCCAGTCATTACTCATTTCAATTGGCACAACACCTTTGAGGTAGTCTTCGCTGTCTAACTTATTAATTAATCGCCAATGGCTGTTCTGCCAATTAAGCTGTAGCCCTCCACGATAAATAGCATTCTTACCCTCAGGCAATTTAATATGAAGACTTCCCGAATTGATCCCTCTCAATTCCAAACCAGACCCCTGAAGCACTTGGTAGTCGGCACGATTAATCCGCAAAATAGGCGCCCACCCGCCCCAGCCCACTTGAAGGGTAGACCCCTTTGGAAACTTGAGAGTCGTTTGATCCATGATAAGTTGATAGTCACCTTGTTCAACATCTATTTCGACCCACCCAGCCTGACCCAATTTCCAGACAAGCTCAACCGAAATCTCGCTTGCCTGACATGGTGTAGCCTGGCTCAGAAGAAGTATGAATAAAACCATCCAAAAAAAGGAAATTCGCCACACAGTCCGCAACAATCTTAACACCCACTTTCTTGCACCAATCAGAAAGTATTACTTTCTGGTGGCATAAGTGCAACTAAGGAATCTTACGGCGCCTGATGGCTTGGAAGATTCCAAGTTTGCTATATGTTAAGATTGCCCTTTTTCCTCCACTTATATGCTCTAGTTTCCTATAGTGGGAGAAGAGAACGAACGGGAGAAGGGCGGTTCTTGACTTGTGTACAGATCTCCCATGAGAGGGCACGAGCATCGTGCCCCTACCACCGTGACCCCTGGTTCCGCCGTAGGGGCACGATGCTTCGTGCCCAACCCCGTCGTCCCTAAGTCCCCAGTGGGAGGGCACGATGCATCGTGCCCCTACCCGTTGTCTTCTGGGAAAAGTCTGCTGTCAGCCCGATTCTGGGGTAGGGCATATCCTAAATGTTGATACGCCTTCACTGTCGCCACGCGTCCCCGTGGAGTGCGTTGTAAAAATCCCATTTGAAGTAAAAACGGTTCGACAACATCCTCAATTGTCACTGACTCTTCTCCGATGGTTGACGCGAGTGTCTCCAAGCCAACCGGCCCTCCAGCAAAAACTTCGATAATGGTCTTTAACGCTTTCTGGTCAATCTGGTCCAAGCCTACAGGATCGACTTCCAAGCGGTTTAGTGCTTCTCGAGCGATCGTCTGAGTAACGACGCCGTCCTCCCAAACCAAGGCGAAATCCCTAACGCGCTTTAATAGGCGATTGCCTACCCTCGGAGTTCCACGGGAACGGCGGGCAATCTCTTCAGCGCCGTCATCGGTTATATCCAATCTCAAAATACCTGCCGCTCGAAGTATAATTTCTTTTAAGTCCTTGACCTCATAGAATTCAAGACGACTGATAACCCCAAAACGATCACGTAAGGGAGAGGTTAACTGTCCAGCGCGGGTTGTGGCCCCCACCAATGTAAACGGGGGCAGGGACAAGCGAATTGAACGGGCACTTGGACCCTTTCCGATCACGATATCTAGACATCCATCTTCCATGGCTGAATAAAGGATTTCTTCAGTCGTAGAGTTCAAGCGATGGATTTCGTCAATAAACAGAACATCTCGAGGCTCTAAGGCTGTAAGGATAGCCGCCAAATCCCCAGGCCGTTCAATAGCAGGCCCAGAAGTGGTACGGATACTTACGCCCATTTCTGCAGCAATAATATTGGCGAGTGTTGTTTTCCCTAAACCGGGCGGTCCATATAATAGGACATGATCCAGAGCCTCTCCCCTGGTGGAGGCAGCTTGGATAAAGATACTTAGATTCTCTTTAACTTTTATCTGCCCAATATAGTCAAGCATGCGGCTAGGACGAAGTACTTCCCCTTCGTGATCTGTAAGTTGTTCTTGGGGAGCTACCAGACGTTCTTCCATTTTTCAGCCCTCCTCTCCTATCATCATAGCTTAATCGCCGGCAAAGAAAAACCTCGGCTGCGCCTCGGTCCTTTATTGTTCACGGATATCAGAAATTTCGTGATTAGGATACCCTGAACACTTATGCTTTCTGATTAGTTAAAGAAAACCTGGCTTACGCCCGAAGACACTGTCTTCGCACGTATTAGTCATTCTGTCAGCCGCAGGCGCTGGCCAAGGATAGCGAAAAAGGGACCGCTGGTCATGGATTGTCCGAATGTCCCTATAGCCAAGGACTGCCAGCGTCGTGACGGCGAAATGGGCCTTCAGTTATACTTTCTGACCAGGTGCGAGTAAACGCAGTGCCTTTTTGACCTGCTCTTCTGTCGTTAAATCGCCACCGTCTTTAAGGACAAGACCAAGAGCCTGACGAGCTTCGTCTAAACCAAAACTCAAGGCTATTAATGTTTCAAGGGCTTCAGAGTGGGAGATTACCGATGTATCTGAGTATGATTCTCCTCCAGCGGGGAAAGAACTATGTCCTTTGAATTTCTCTCTAAGTTCTAAAATAAGCCGTTGTGCTGTTTTCTTGCCAATACCCGGTACTTTAGTTAATAAGGTACAATTTTCACTAACAATGGCACTTTGAATTTGAACCGCACCAAACGTTGAAAGTAATGATATGGCTGCTTTAGGACCAATACCAGACACACTCAACAATTCCAAAAAGAGCTGCTTTTCTTCTAAAGAAGAAAAGCCATAAAGGGATAAATCATCTTCGCGCATGACCACATGGGTGTATATAACAAGTTCCTGCCCAGGACCTGCCTTATTCAGGAGACCGTAAGGGACGGTCAGTAAATACCCAACACCTTGGACATCGATTACTAAACGCTCTGATTGAATTTCCCACACCTTACCTCGTAACATTCCGATCATCGAAATTCCTCCATTCTCCGGTCCAATGCATAACTGTGGGCATGACAGATCGCAATGGCTAAAGCATCGGCCGTATCATCTGGCCTAGGGATTTCGTCCAGTTTTAACAATCCTTTGACCATTTGCTGAACCTGCTTTTTATCAGCCCTACCATATCCGACGACCGCTTGTTTAACCTGCAAAGGAGTATATTCGTAAACAGGAATGCCACGTTTTGCACCGGAGAGCAAAACAACACCCCGAGCATGGGCGACAGATAGAGCGGTCGTAGTATTGCGACTAAAGAAGAGCTCTTCAACCGCCATATGGTCCGGAGGATGTTCCTGAAGAAACGGGTCAATCTGTTCGTATAGCATTAACAAACGCTCGGCTAAGGGAGTATGAGCAGGCGTTCGCCAACAAGAATAAGCGAGTGCGCTTAAGTGGTTTCCTTTTTGTTCAATTAATCCATAGCCCATAATGGCTGTTCCTGGATCAATACCTAAAATAATCATGCACGTCGTCTTCCTTTCAACATAGTAGATTTCGACAGAAGACAGACGATTCCCTTTCTGCTTTATGACCTTTCTACTCTCGCCACAGAGGTTCGTTGACTGTATCGATAAACGATTGAACTTCATCTAGGGAATAAAACTCGACCTTGGGTGCTATTTCCAACATTTCCTTGGGCCAAGCCTCGACACTAAATCCCGTTACAATAACTTTGCCACTCTCTCCAGGCTTTCCTTCAATCACGGAAAGCACGCCCTGCTCCAGCCCAAAATGATAGCTAACCTTGGCCGCGATTTGATTAGTTGCAGCGGTTTCTGACTGCAAAGCATTTAATGCGATTCCGACATGGTCTCTGTCGTACCACCAAGAAGTCGCAATTGGTACGAGGGCGCCAATTCCCAATCCAATAACAAGCACTAAATTTATTATTTTCCATTTGGACATAACGAAAAACCCTCCTGACATTGTTTTCTTTGCAATAGTCTTGCCAAGAGGGCTTACTTTAATCATTATGTCTTAGGCACATTCAAGAAAATAACAAGTCGATATGCAAGTCAATTTGATCAATTTCATTCTAAAAATCTTCTTCAGCCAAAGTGTCCGACAATTCAAAATTAGAATACACTCCTTGCGAATCATCATGACTCTCTAGGGCATCCATCAAACGAATAATCTTCCGCGCCTGATCTGCATCTGTAATCTCGATGGTATTCTGTGGAGTCGGGCAAACCTCAAATTCGCTGATAGCAACCTTTTGATCTATTAGAGCCTGCCGTACGTCCTCCAGAGCGTCTGGAGCGGTGTATACGACAAAACTCTCCTCATCAGTTTCTAAGTCCTCAGCCCCTGCTTCTAAGGCCATCAGCATGAAATCGTCCTCGGTTAACTTGATCCCCTCACGCAGGATCGTCAATTGCCCTTTTTCTTCAAACATCCAACCAACGCTACCCGTTTCACCCATGTTTCCACCATTTTTAGAGAAGATATAGCGCACTTCACCCGCAGTGCGATTACGGTTGTCCGTTAAGATATCAATCATAACTGCAACCCCACCCGGGGCATAGCCCTCATAACGAAGCTCTTCGTACGTTGTTCCATCCGCTCCGCCAGCCCCTTTAAGAATAGCCCGCTGGATATTTTCATTGGGCACATTTTCTGCCTTGGCGTTGTCAATAGCAATCTTTAACCGAAAATCGTTAACGTCTCCTCCACTTGCACGCGAGGCGACAACTAATTCCCGTCCCAGTTTTGTGAACATCTTACCTTTTTGAGCATCTGCCTTGCCTTTTTTATGTTTAATGTTTGCCCACTTTGAATGTCCTGACATGAAAAAATCCTCCTTACGCTAGTCCACTATTAAATAGTTTAGCATATGGCAATTTCCCTTGTAAAGAAATATCCAGAAAATTAGTTGGATAAGAGCATCATGCCCCTACTCGAACCTTGAATATTATCTTCCACTAGTGTACAGATCCGTACTCAAATAACGCTCTCCAGTATCCGGGGCAATGACAACGACGTTTTTGCCCTCGCCTAAGGTTGCTGCTACCTGAAGTGCCGCACTGACCGCAGCTCCGGAAGAGATACCTACCAAAAGCCCTTCTTCGCAAGCCAAACGGCGAGTTATTTTATAGGCATCTTCATTACTCACTTGAATAATTTGATCCATGATCGTTTGGTTTAAAACTGAAGGTACAAACCCCGCGCCAATTCCCTGTATTTTATGGGATCCCGGCTTTCCGCCTGAGATGACTGGAGACGCTGCCGGTTCCATCCCAATAATCTTTATTTTAGGAATACGAGTTTTTAATATTTCGCCCACCCCAGTTATTGTTCCTCCGGTACCTATCCCTGCAACAAAGGCATCAATCTTATTGTCCAGTTGCTCGAGAAGCTCTAAGGCTGTGCTCCGACGGTGTGCTTCAGGGTTAGCAGGGTTTTCAAATTGTTGGGGCATATAGTAATCCGGGTTCTCGCTGACCAATCGTTTAGCCTCTTCAATCGCACCTTTCATCCCCTCTGCCCCGGGCGTTAAGACAAATTCAGCGCCATAGGCAGACATTAGCATCCGCCGTTCAACACTCATAGTATCCGGCAGAACGACAATTAAGCGATAACCACGTGCGGCTGCAATCATAGCCAATCCAATCCCCGTATTTCCACTTGTCGGTTCAATAATAGTCCCCCCTGGCTGAAGCAACCCTCGTGCCTCGGCATCCTGTATCATCCCCAAGGCAATGCGATCCTTTACGCTGCCGCCGGGATTGAAATATTCCACTTTGACATAGATATTGGCCATTCCCGGCTTAACCACCCGCTGTAAACGGACCAAAGGGGTCTGCCCTATCAAATCAGTAATAGAATCGACAACTCTCATGTTAAATCCCCCTAATTCTTATTAATTTAGTATAATTATAACCCCATCCACCTTTAATTATCAAGAAGGGTTAACTTTAAGTCGTTCCTCCACCTCAGTCACCAGGGCTTCAATCTGATGGGGTAGTGGGATTCGGACAACTCCTATGAGTAAAATATTTCCGCGTTGTATGGGGAGAAGCAATTTGTCAGCCTTACTTACTGAAATAGCCGTAGCCATAGTCGGAGTTATTTCCCCCAGCAAGCCATAGACCAGCATAATCGCAATCGATCCTACTATAATATCCACCCTATTTACATTATAACAAATCGCGGACTCCCCTGAAGCTCCCTCAGTGGCCCCAGCCCGCAACATTGCTCCGGTAGCAAGGGCATTCGTTCCCAGAGCAAGGATGTCCAGCTCGGGAATTCGTTTACGTAACTGTTCTACAATATGTTTACCAATGCCGCCGCCCTGTCCATCAATGACTGCTATTCGCATCATGCCCTCCTCATTCTTTATACCATGCTTTCAAGTATGCGTGGCATAAGTGCAACTAGGCGGCCGCTTCGCAAAGCTCAACGCCAGCCAAGTTTTCTTTAACATATACGGGGAAGGTATTCAGCTTCTAACATGCTCACAATACGTTTTCCTCCGAAAGTAGTTTAAAATTCCAACCCTTCTATCTCGGGTAAAATTGCAATCCCATGATCTCCAATCGTTCCTGTTATGAGGATCTCATCCCCCGGATGGACCCACTTTGGGCCGGCGAGCCGATCTATAATATACCCAATCCCCGTCGTATTAATAAAACTTCTATCCATATTCCCAAGCTTAACGCCTTGCTAAGTCACATTTCATATTATGAATAATTCGACAGGAGGAGTAAATATCCTTTATCTGATGACTAACACCCACTCAGCTTTTCGTTCGTAGAGTTAACTATAACTAGCTTTACAGATCTAGATAACTTCTACTAAAACTAATAAATTGCAAATTATAAGATATATGTGTATAGTGTCTTCCTTAATGGATAGAATAATAAATGCCTAACAGAACAACTGAAAAAGGAGGATGGTATAAATGAGTCGTAATACACCTGAAGTTCCTGAATCCGAAAGACAGTTGGATAAACTTAAGTGGGAAGTAGCCGAAGAACTACAGCTAGACGATGATATACAAGAAAAAGGGTTTGCCAATATGACTACGCGTGAAGTTGGGCAAATCGGCGGCAACATGGTCAAAAAAATGATCACTTTTGCCGAACAGGAAATGGCCGAAAAGGGTTCTGATATAGTAGATTAGATCTAAAATCTAATGACATTAGATTTTGTAGACTAAAGTGTCGGCCAACACGTGGGTCTGCAAATAAAGGTATTTCTAGGGAACCCAGGGATACAAGAAAGGGACGATCGTAATAATACGTTCGTCCCTTTCCTCATCTAATCTTATTCTTCTACAAACGGAATCGTTAGTGGGCCTAAGGGTAACACAGCAATACTCATGTTATTACCATATTTCTCCGTCAATTCTTTTAGAGTCTGTTCAATACTCTTTATAGGCGTCAGTTTTGCAATTTTAACAGACTCATCCGGCAACGTTGAATAAATGTAAACCTCTGCCCATTCCTGAATCATGGCCAATCTTTGAGCTTCCCATTGATCAAAGATCTGAAAAGAAGGTTCATTTATCATTTCTAAGAGTTCACTTGGCGTATCTCGCATGTCTAATATTTTAACAAAATTGCCATGCTCAGGCATACCTTCAATACATTCTGCGGCACAAATGATCGTCCCTCCTTGTTTAACAATCATTTGGGCGGCGTTCATACCTTTTACAGCCTGATATAGGTTCTGATCAAGTGGGTAGCCAGAATTCGTCGTAATGACCACGTCAAAGCGCTGATTACATTTGATCATAGCATGTGCTTTAACATAAGCACACCCCTCTGCATGGGCAGTAACCAACTCACCAGCGAAAACGTTGGTGATTTCTTTTTTCCCATTCAGGGCCACATTAAGTAGAAAATCCGGTTTGCAAAAAGTATTGACTTCTCTTGTCATCTCTTGAAGGGGATTATTCTCCAACACGCCCCAAGTAGCATTCGGGTGCCCAATCATTTTGGCGTTATGAAATGTAAGAATAGTTTCGATTCCCGCGATGCCAGGCATAATTCCCTTAGGCCCTCCGGAAAATCCAGCGAAAAAGTGAGGTTCAATGAACCCTGTCACAATTCTAAAGTCGGCTTCAACATATTCTTTATTAAGATATATCTCGCAGCCAAAACGACTGGTTCCAAGGTGTGTAAGCTCTGATTTATCGTGACAGTGATGATTAATAATGCGAACAGTATCTACAACCTTTTCCCCTAACATCTCGACAAACTCTTCTCTAGTTTGATCACGGTGGGTTGCTGTCCCGTTGATGATCGTAACATTCTCTAAGGGGACATGAGGAAGCTCTTCGAGTATCCAAGGAATTAACTTGTGATTTGGTGTAGGCCTCGTAATATCGCTAATTACAATGACAACCTTATCACTCGACTTAACCATTTCCTTCAGGGGTTTGGTACCGTTAGGGTTGCGCAGAGCGTGCAACACAACTTCATGATCATCCTCTGTTACCTCCAAGTGGGTGGGTTCAATAACTCTCGTGTGTTCAGGAACGTTAATATTCAAACCACTTCTTCCATATGCTAAGGTGACTTCCATTATGACATCTCCTTTTAATTTATTTAATATCTGATATAAAGATTCTCTCCAATTAACAAGGCTTTTATAGTTTTAGAACAATATTCAAGCTCTTAGTCTCCTTATATCATACCATATTGTCCGGCGGTCTGACCATTAACATTAATAATTTAAAGTAGAAAGTGCCATGTTAAACCTTATGTTGTTTACTTATCGATACCAATGGCGTCGCGGCACTGCAACCGAAAACAAAATACCACTGATAAAAAGAAAAGGCACAGTCCGCAGTGACCTCTGATTCTCTTTTTTCAACATATCTGTCGCTCAGACTAAAGGCAATATTTAATACTTAGTTTATAAGAGGGGTGGACAATGAAGGCGTACGAGCCTTTCTCCACACTGCGTCCCTTAACGCATACTCCTGCAGTGTGGGACCCAATACTAACCTGCAATACTAAACAAACGAAAAGACTACCTCGTTAGAGATAGTCTTTTCGTTTGTTTACCTGGCGATGACCTACTTTCCCAGGAACTTGCGCTCCAAGTATCATCGGCCCTGAAGGTCTTAACTTCCGTGTTCGTGTATACGAAAAGCGGACGAGCTTTTCGCCACACTGCCACCCAAGACGCATACTCCTGCAGTGTGGATCGAACGGGTGGAACCCCGGTGCTTCGGCCTTTCAGTATAACTAACACAGAAAAGACTACCTCGTTAGAGATAGTCTTTTCGTTTGTTTACCTGGCGATGACCTA
>Ga0209123_1002581_pt1 | contig 14990 bp, 14 predicted proteins | sample BarGraIncu00431A_FD_184500 | JGI IMG/M metagenome (GOLD analysis project Ga0209123, IMG submission 184500) | Arctic peat soil microbial communities from Barrow, Alaska, USA - Barrow Graham LP Incubations 004-31A (SPAdes) (version 2) | ecosystem: Environmental > Terrestrial > Soil > Wetlands >...
CCCGCAATCAGCTAAAAAGTTCTGATGGACAATCTCGGTTCAAATCAATCCCTGTCCGTTGAAACCCGTTCTGAGAGCCAATTCTCTTTGGACATTGATCCACTAAGCAGCGAATTTGTCAATGACGTTACCGAATTCAGGTTTCTCACAGATACCTTGGCGGACACGCAATCTCAGCTTCGCGTTGCATTATTTTTCTGTTCATTTTTCTATCTGGCATTCATCCTGACCGATATTGCCGTCCTGGGCTACGGTCGCGACACATTCATACTCTTTCTAGGCCGAACAACTGTCGCAGTCACAGCGATGATCGGCAGTTGGCTCACCTATCGCCAGCCGACATCGGTTGCGATGACGCGCCTGGCGGCAACAGTGGTCGAAGTGGTTGGCTTGTCCACATTTATGCTTGTCGTCATCTATCGACCCAGCGAACTTCCCTGGCATGCCATGTCGATGGCGATCATGCTTGTCGTCGTCTACATTTTTATTCCAAATCGCCTCGTCTATTCGCTCGCCTGCGCCTTGGGCGCAACCGGCGCATTTGTCGTTCTGGCGTTCACCGTGGGTCACCTAAAACCCACTGACATATTGACAATGTCAATGTTGCTTCTGCTTGCCAACACCTTCGGTTTTGTCGCTGAGCGACGCTACCAACGTGTCAGGCGTGAAGCGTTCCGAACACAGACAGACCTCAAGAATCTATCGGTGCATGACCATCTCACGGGCTGCTTCAACCGGCGCTATTTGCACGAAAAATTGCTCGACAACGAAATCTTTCGCGCGCAGCGGTATCACCAGTGCCTCACCGTCATCATGTGTGACCTCGATCATTTCAAGGTCGTCAATGACAGCTACGGCCATCATGGTGGCGATGCCGTATTGTGCGACTTCTCTCAATTGCTGAGAAAAATGACGCGCAAACAAATTGACAGTGTGGTTCGTTATGGCGGCGAAGAATTTCTACTGATCCTGCCGGAAACAGACTTGAACGAGGGTGTGCTGCTGGCGGAACGGCTGCGCGGTGCCTTTGCCGACACCGACACGGCCCATGGTGCCAATCTGAACATCAGCACAACGGCCAGCTTCGGCGTCGCTACGTTCGACTTTGCCCGATCTAAGGGAGTCACCACCTTGGATGGTTTGATCGCAATCGCTGACGACATGCTCTATCACGCCAAGAGTGGTGGACGCAATCAGGTTCGCTCGATGCAAATGACCTGACGTTGCGTTCGGAGTGGGTGATATTTTTTCAAAATTTTCTTCGCAGTTTTCGGGTGGGGCGAAGTGTGTGAAATCAAACTCATACCCGGTGGCCGTTCCACCATGGCCCTCGGTGGGAACGGCTTCGGCAGCCGCTCCATCGTGATGAGGACTGTGTTTGGCCAAGTCGAAGTACCGAGCCCAAGGCTGTTGACGTGTAGATGCGGGGCGAAGAAAGGGGAACCGCGCCGCTTCGTGAGTCCGCTTTGCAAGGCTGTTTCCCAGCGCGTCACCCCGGAGTTGGAGTACCTTCAGGCCAAGTGGGCCGCCCATCTTCCCTACCGGCAGGCCACTGAGCTGGGGTGTCAAATTCCCCACGGTGGTGGGGGCCTGGCGCCGGGTCTGGGACAAGGTGATTCCGTTCTTCGCGTTCCCGCCCGAGGTGCGCCGGGTGATCTACACGACCAATGCCATTGAGAGCGTCAATGCAAGGCTGCGCAAGATACTCAAAACACGCGGGCACTTCCCCACTGACGAGGCCGCCACCAAATTGATTTGGCTAGCACTGCGTAACATCACCGCCAACTGGGCTCGGGCCTCACCACACTGGAAGGCGGCGATGAATCAGTTTGCCATTCTGTACAAGGAGAGATTCACCCAGGTCGCATAGCCTGAAAAAGTTCTCTGCCAACCACCCGGATTACCGATTACAGGCCTGGGTTCGTGCATGAATACATGCGCAACCGGGGGGGCCTCCGGCGGCCTGGCAGGGGCCCATTTGAAAAAACAAAAATCCAAAAACCTTCAAACCTCAGCTAACATCCAAACCGCCTCACACACAGAAATCCTGACACTCCCGGGAATGGACGACTACGCTTCCAAAGCGATCAAAGAACTCGCTCCATTCCTTGCGAAGTGAAATCGAAAAACGACTTTCAATACTTGCTAGCAAGTCCATCATTACGCGCGATAGGATGCATTGAATCACAGTGCCTCAATCATTGCATGCGCAAGTTAGACACTCCGTTTTACGGTCACGCAGAACTTACAGGCAAAATACCCATTCGATATGTCTTTCCCTTATCAAGCATTCATCCCGAACTTCATTAAACGCCCGCTTCCCGTGGCGGTCACTTTCGCTACATCTATGGGTACGCTAGCGACCCTTGAGGGGCCGGTTCAATATGAGAAAGGGGATGCACTGGTGACAGGAGCGGTCGGTGAGCAATGGCCGATTCGGCGAGCGACATTTGAAACAGCCTATGAGCCTTGTGAGGGGCAACAGATGGGCGAGAAGGGGCAATATTTAAAGAAACCTATAAAGGTCAAAGCAGAGCAGTTGATCGAGTCCCTTACCCTTAAGCTAGATGATCAGAGAGGCAATTTGACTGGACATCCTGAAGACTGGATTGTGACGGACGGCTCCGGGCGACAGTGGATCGTTGCAGATGAGATATTTAAGCGGACCTATGATGCGCTCGATGCTTCAAAGGTCTCGAGAAACTGAAAGAGACAAAATGTATAGTCTTATTTATCGGAAGTACATGCACTGGATGCCTCAGCTTGGAGGGCGTAAGGCTGACGCGCCAATTACCAAGGGTGTGAGTGTCTCTTCTCACAAGGATAAATCTGCAACTGACTACGGTAATGAGTACCGAGGTGTTGGTGTATTAACTGGGTTACTGGGAATTGCTATTGTTTTTGCGGCGATTGCTCCTAGCGCATTCCACATTGAAAACCTTGGGCTCCTAAAGAGTTTCGGTGTACTTAAAGTGTTCATGATGTGTTTGATGCTGTATCTGGTTTACCAGATAGGTCATCGATCCGGCCTGAAGAACAATTGGATTCATACGCGACGTGATAGTGAAAAATATCGCTACAAAGTGTTATCTGATTTGATTCAAATACTAAAGCTAAGCAATCAATTGCAGGATGCGGTTAAAGTTAAAAAAGAGTTGACCAGAATCCTCAAGGGAGATGATGGACAAATTATCTATAACCATACTAAGGCCGAGCAATATGAGGCCATTGAGAAAGCTGCGGAACGCATTAGTTGGGTGAGTTTTTTCATCGCATTGCTGTGTGCTGCTTGGCTATTACTATCTGAATTTGATATCGTTCACCACCGTCCTTGGCTTATTTTGGGAACTGCATTCTTACCGGCGCTGGTTGGCGGTATTCATGGCATCAATGGTTTCTTAAATGTGGGGGGCCTGGTAGATGACCACAAAAGGATGGCTAACTATTTACGTGATGCAGACCACTCGCTCGAAAAGTCAGAAGCAGAAGAGGTTGGAAAAGTCCTAGACCTTGCAAGTTCTATCTACAGTCAACTTGACGGGCACGATGTGGAATGGATGAAAAAAACTCAAAATGGTAACAAACTCATCGTAGGCTAGTTCGGGTAACCATTTTGCCCCCGCCGGCACCCAATTATCTAGGACCAAAACCCTGAAAAATGTGATGCTTGTACTTTTTTGTCGGCGACCCATTTGCCAATGTCGATGCAGGGACTGACGGCAGCCAGTGAATCAATGGCGAATGATGCGCTGGAAAGCGCGCCAAAACCAATTGATGATAGGGCTTTAGGGGTCAGGTCGGCGTTATATCTGGCGTAAGAAAAAAGCGGGTTGCCGCTGATCGCTTTGGCACCCAAGAGTGTGCCAACTTCACCATCGATGGGGTCTCCAGCCCGAACATCAGAGAAGCTGCGACACAACAAATCCTGTTCGGTGGTGCCCGTGAACATCATGGATTGCAGTGCAGCAGGCAAAGATTCCATGAAGTTCACCGAATGCGGATCTTTCAGTCCGATTGAACGAGAAAGTAGGCCAGTTCCCACAGAAATGAGAAGCATTTTATCGCTACCAGTGGGCCATTCCAATCGATATCCCGGCATGGTGGCCATTTGAAAGAGTTTAAACGCGGGGTTGTTATACGAGGTCAGAGCGCCGTCAAAAAACAAATACTGTTTTCCTTCAATCATGATCGCTTCGGGCTCAAAGAAGAACGGTGCAGCGCTACTGGCGCGCACCAATTGCCACAGCGGAAGATGCAGATTGCTGTTTGAACCGCAATCATCTAGATTGTTGTAAAGAGCGTTTGGATTGCTGCTGATGGGCCACGGAGAACTGGTACTCGCGTTGAGCATCACCAGTAAAAGAAGGGATTTAAGCTTGGAAGATCCTAATGTTGTGGTTGCACCGAAAACCTCCTGCAGTTTCTTCTGAAGTGCCCCGCTATCGTATCTTGCGGCGGTGTATCGTTTGAACCAGTTGCTGTTGGGCGTAAACATATTCGACGCCTGTTCCAGATAGAACGATTCCAGCTCCGCCACCCGCATGCCGCAGGCCAGGCCGGCCGCCAGGATTCCGCCGGTGCTGGTGCCGCCAATGTAGTCAAAGCAGTCTGCCAGGCAAATGCCCGGGTTGTTGCTGAGTTGCTCCGCAATGTGTTCGATACGCTTGAGTACCTGGATCGACAAAACGCCGCGAATGCCTCCGCCATCGATTGCAAGAAGACATTTTTTACTGGGTTGACGCAGGCTGGTTTTCATAGAGCAGCGCCGGTTGAGAGCAGGGGGCAATCTGCGGGCAACACCAGCCGCAGTGCTTTGGCGAGCAGGTGAAAGGAAAAGGCGTGACCACGGACCGGCTCGCCATCGAGATTGATCTGCAGCTCGCGTTCTGATTCGATGCTGAGTTGCGGCGTTCTAAGGTGGTAAAAGCCCTGAGTTTCGTTGAGTTTCAGCCGGACAAGATTTTGCAGCAGGTCGACAAAGCGCGCGTCGTTGTGGTCCGGCACCAGCATCACGTCCAGTTGTCCATCGTCAATGAGTGCCTGTGGTGTCATATGGGCTCCCCCTCCGGCTTGCCGACCATTGCCCACGGCAAACATGACAACGCTGCCCTCATATGTTTTCTCCGGTGTGATCAATCGCCCGGTATATGCAGAGGAGTGCATTGCCATGATGAGAGCCTGAAGCGCATAGGCCGATCCACCAATGGCATTCTTGAGCGCAGTAGGCGTGCGCGACGTCACCTCGGCACCAAAGCCCCCGCTAGCCACGTTCAAGAAGTAGCGCCCATTCATGACACCTACATCGACCGCCTGCGGCTGCACTTCTGCGGCCAGGCGCAGCGCCTGGTATGCATCGCTGACGGGAATGGCGGCGCTGCTGGCAAAGTCGTTCGCCGTCCCAAGTGGAAGCACCGCCATGGCGCAGGCGCATTGTCCCGATTCAAACAGGCCATTGAGAACTTCATTGACCGTGCCATCGCCGCCGCCTGCCACCACCAACACCTCGGGATTGCTCGAGAAATGGGAGGCGAAGCGCGCAGCGTCGCCGCCCTCCCAAGTAACATGGACGTTGACCGACTTGCCATCTGTGCGCAAGCGATAGACGGCCTCGCGTACGTCTTCGTTGGCGGCTGATTTGCCGTTAAGTACCAGTTCTATGCTTGTCATGGGTGTTGGGCAGGAGTGGGTTCAGGGAGTCAGGGGGTGCTGCTTCGCACACAGGACGAAGTTGATGAGTTGATGCCACATCACGCGGTCTTTTTCTTTTTCGTGCTCGGGAAGGTCGGCATAGGCAATCAAGCTGGGGTGGGTCTTGGCGCTGTCGTCACGGCAGCTGCCATAGGTCCATCCTTGCAGTTTCTTTTCGGCTGTCCAGCGGTTGTGCTCTGCTTCTGCCATTGCCTCGGCCTTCGATTCAACCGTGGCCTGAAGGACTTCCACATTGGCAATCGCAGTATCCAGCGAATAGCCCAAGCATGCCAGCTTGAATACAAAGGAATGCACCTGCAAGCGGGAGGATTCACGGTATCGCTCCGGCAATTTATCCCATGGTTGGCTCGCCGGAGCGCCGGGGTCCTGGACCGTTGCCAGATAGGTGTCATGAACCTGTCTGGCCAGTTGCTCCGGCACTGAATGGGCTTGCACGGTGTAGACGAGTTCCCCGTCCGCACCGCCGCAAACAAGTGTCAGCTTGGGATGTACGGCTTTGCCCAGCAGCGAAGCAATGGCTTCTGACGCAGGCCATGAACCATGGATGGCCAGGGCTAACAGGGGTGCATCGCCACCCTGGATGATTTTCGTCAGCGCTTCATAGTGCTGCAGCAGATCTTCCGGATGCTTGCTGCAGTAGCACACCAGATCCACACTGCCGCCCTGCCATTCGGTCGCATCGCTCAGGTCCATTGGCGACTGCCGGTAGCTGATGCATGTCACGGCGTTGTTGAGTGTATGGATGCTGCTGTCCGCAAGCGGCGCTCCAGGCGGAGTGCAAATTTCAACCTGCAATTCAAAGCCGGGCAGCAAGGTCATTTGCATGGCCACTTGGCGGGCCACTTCCAGGCTGTAATCAGGATCGCCCACCAGCCTGATTTTGACCGTGAGTTGCCGGGCTGAACGACTGGCCATGGCCTCGGCAACCCAGGCGGCACATCGCTCAAACAACATTTGCGACAGATCAATGACACGTACCCTGAGTTGCGGTTCGGCCAGATGGGCCAGAGCCTTCAAGCCCGATGCCGTATCCAGCGCGTTGCTGACTAGGCAGACATCCTGTGCGAATCGGCCGTTCTTCTTGCACGCGTTTTGCAGTGCCGTGATCCAGCAGACGCCTTCGCTAAGCGCATTGACCTCAACAAAAACCAGGGCGCTGCGGTGCAGCGCGCATCGGGATACCGCTTCGCTGATGCTGCGCGCCTTAAGGCTGATACCGCCGTTTTCAGTAGCGCAGGGTTGCGTGTCGCCGTCGGTCTGCACGAAAACGATGGGTGCGGCGCCTTTGGCACGAATGTCTGTGGACCAGTGTTGGCCAACCAGCACGGTGTGGTTTCGGAGTCTGCCAATACGCAGGCTCAAATAATGGCCGCGCAGAACACCGGAAAATGCCGCCAATAGCGAGGCCAGCGTGAGCAGGGGAGCTATCCAGCGCGCGGCCTCCAGCTGCCAGGGCAGGGGGCCAGGGTCATACAGATTGAAGCCAAACAGCTGAATGGCCCGGTAGACACAGTCCGCAAGCGGAGCGGGCTTGGCTTGTGCCAGCAGGTACAGCCGGCTGCCCCAAGTGCCCAGCGCGACCGCCAGTAGTGCCACGCAAAACAACAGCCACCAGGCAGAGAGTTCGGTTCGGACAATGGCCTTAGGCATGTGACGGGTTACCCGTTGTTTCGTTGCTTGGAGTTTGCTGCATGGATGTGACGTTGGGCGGCATTCAACTGGCCTCATCCTCCTTTTTGAGCGCGTGCATTTTCTTGAGGAATTCCTTCACCGCGTTGATCAGCATATTCAAATAGCGGTCCATGATCTGGACGTTGACCGAGCTGCCGTGGTCCAGGTACTCGATGGAAGCGATGATGTTGTTCTGCGCATCGTTCAAATTCAATTTCGCCATCTTGCACAGACACGCGACATGGTTCATTGCGACCAGGGCATTGATTTTGTCTTCGTCAAGATCGAGTGCAAAGAAGTCCGGCAACAGGATGCGGACGTAAGAAGAGTCCTGCTTGTTGAACATGAAGAAGAAACTCAACCCATCGGACGTCACGATCAGCCGGACGTTGCCGTTCTCATCCTGCGAAGGAGTTTCCACCTTGTTGTCGGCAAAGGCCAGCAGGGCCTGGTATGTGGCAGCAAGCTGAGTAATATTTGTGTTTTCCATAATTCAAGCGGGTTCTGCTTGCTGGTACAGGGATAGCAGACGGTCACGGTTGAGCACATGCTCCTCCAGCAGGCCACATTGATGCGGTCCAGTTGATGCTGGTGTGCTTTCAGCAGGTTGCTGGCCCTTCGGTATTGCTCGGCAATGATGTCCTGGGCCTCAGCTGCGACATTGGCGTCGGGTGCACTCCACCAGTTGGGATGGTGCTTTCCAAACCCGTAGCTGCCAATAAAAGCCTCCGCCAAGCGCCTGGCAACGGCCAGGTCATTTTGCCTGCCGGTACTGCCGGCTCCGGTGCTGACCATGGCCGAGCCATAGGCCAGTTCTTCGGCTGCGCGTCCACCCAGCGCCATGCACATGCGGTCCAGCAGCGACTCCTGCGTTTCATCGTCCTCGGAGCCTGAGATGACAACAAGACCAAGGGCGCCATCGTTGTTCGGAATAATGGACGCAATGCGAACCTGATCCGCCAGTGTGTCCAGCGACAGGCCGATTACCGCATGACCGGCTTCATGAAGGGCGGTGTTTTTCAGCTGTGCGTTCCTGATCGGTCTGCGTTCTGCATCCGTGGGGATGCGATAGATCTCGTTGAGTACATCGCCTTTGACGATTGCCCGGTTGCCGTCGAGTCGCGCCCGCCGACCGGCGCCCCGCACCATGACCTGCACATCTGCGCCCGTCAGACCCAGGGAGTTGGCTGCGCAATCGACCAAATCGGCTGGCGACAACGCGGCGGGATAATTTTTCAGCATGCCACCAAACATCGCGGCCAGGGCCGCTGCATTGGGGCGCTCCACTGGGATGACACGGTCCAGCCTGCCGGCACGGCGCAGCGCGGCATCGACGTTCTCCGCGTAGTTGGTCGCGCCAATCACGATCACCTGGTCCCGTGACTCGAAACCGTCGAGCTCCGTCAGCAGGGCGTTTAAAAAGGCCGTGTTCCAGCTGGCGTTTTGCCCCGAGAAGTTGTCGCGGTTTCCAACGCTGTCTATTTCGTCGATAAATACGATGCTGGGCGACTGCTGGCGGGCCAAGCTGAAGGTGCTGGACATCAGCTTAATGGACTCGTCCAGCCCGCCGCCCGTCATCCAGTCCTTGACCGGAGTTACCGCCAGGAAATTCGTCCCGGCCTCCTGGGCAATGGCGCGCGCAATAGTTGTCTTGCCCGTGCCTGGCGGGCCCACCAGCAGGGCGCCCCGGTCCACTTCCGCCCAGGTGATTTGCCCATCGCGGGCCAAAGCGATGTCGCTGAACAACTGCCGCGCCCACTGCTTGGCAGTACCCACACCGTAAAGGTCCTCCAGGCTGCGTGCGTGGCCGGACATCTGCGCGCCCATTTTCTGCCCGGCCAGTTGCTGGAGTCCGCTCTCCCAATGTGCATCGCCCAATGTGCTTGCAATGATCAGTTCCTGTGGTCCTATCCATTTGCACCATGCGGTTTCGGAGCCAGACAAGTGGAGGCCCGGGCGGAAGCGCTGGGCATACTCTTGCAGACGTACATGCGATAGCGAGCCCACGGAGGTGTAGCCATCGGTGCGTACCACCGAACGGAAATTTCTGGGTAACTGGCTCCTGGATGTGGCAAATAGCAGGACGCCTGCAGGTGGCACCTCGGCCAGGGAAAGCACGTGCAGACCCAAGATCGATTCGCTCGTGCTGTCGATATTGATCAACCTGAACTTCTTGAGGGTCGGATTTGCCTCAATGGCGTCACACAGTTTGGCGGCGTAAATGGGATACGGGTTCTCAATGAAAAAGATCGGCAGCAGCGCGTTGTCCTGCAGCTTGTCCGCCACAAACTGCGCCAAAGGCTCCACCATAAAATCCCAGATGGCCGCGGGTTGCGATGGCCCGCCTGTTCGAGGAGCTGCATTTGTGTCAGTGTCAGAAATCAAATCGTCCTGCAGTTCAAATTGCGCGCCTGCACCGACAAGTTTTCTTATTATTCTTCTTTTGACCGCAGGCCTCTTTACCAATCGTTCAACCGGGCTTGGATCAGTATTCATAGGTATTTTGTTCGTCGCCTCAGGTGGAAAGGCACTGGAATCGTGCCATCTCGCGCCCGGTGATTCCGGTTTTGACGGTCCAGCTATTCGTCTTGGCATCGTGTGCAATCTGCAATTCGCTGTGTCCGCCTGTCATATTTGTGGCAGCCTGTTCCTGTACCATCTGAATCGCCGCTTCGGCGAGTGCCGTGCATTGCCGGCTTGAGGTTACGGCCTGGGTCTGCATCACCGGGCTGCCTTGCAGCCAGATGATGGAAATCAGAAATGCGTTCATGCCTTGAATCCGCCGTGGCTCAATCAGCCATTGGACTCATTGTTCAGAACCTGCCCGATCAAATTCGGGAAATGCTTCTTGATTTCATGCTCCTCCACGCTGTTGGTGTAGGCTTCGGTGGCTTTGCTTCCCAGCGCAGTGACCGTATCGATTTCGGTCTGATTGACAATCAGCGCCACTGCCAGATTCTTCTCTTCCAGTTCCCGCAGCATTTTGGCTGCAGCAAGGTCCGGCATGATGTCCACAATGCCGCAGGTCATCTTCAGGAACTCGGGGCAATTAAATGAAATCAGGGCGGTCTGCAGTGACATGCGGGCCTCGTCCGTTTTTTGCACCAGAAAGCGGCTGGTAATGCTGTAAACTGTGCTCTTCAGTTCCATCAAAATGCAATCCAGCATGCTGGTATAGTTTTCCTTGACCACGATGCAGGGGTCCATCACCTTGAGGGTGAGTTCAGTTTTGACGTTGAACTTGAAGGTGGCCTGTGCTGATGGCATTTCATCAAAGCTGACGACGAATGGATAAGTGCGCTTGTCCACTTCATAGTATTTGTCGATCGAATTGAAAAGTCCATCCTTGAACGACAGCTTGAACCCGGGAACAATATTGTGCAGTTGTCCCCCTTTCTGGCGACCCACAACATAATTGTCATCCGCACTGACAATGGCTTGGCTGGAGGACTGCAGCAGCGGGTTTACATCCGAAGATTTATTCCGCTGGTTATGTGTAATGGTCCGTGAAGTGGACGGGGAAGCTGCTGAGTTGCTGTCGTTTGCCATAAATTCCTCTTTTTTACAAAACACATACTGATTTGCTGAGATACCGGATTCTGTCCTTGTCACTCTCGGTTGAAGCATGGCTGAGAGCGCTTCTGAAGAGTTCCTCAAAAGCCTTCCTGTCGGCTTCAATACCATTTTCCAGTTCTTTTTTGATATCTTTTTCTGACTTGCTTCTGGCTAGATTGTCAACCCATTCCTTGAACAGGTTTTTATACATGTCTCGAATGTAGACATTGCCGGACTCGAGGGCACCCGATATAACCATGGAAAATGCATTGACAATGCCGGACTCGAATTTCCCTTCTTCCGTCAATAGATCAGAAAGCGAGATGGTGTTGGATTCGCGGTTGCGGCCGACCGTCAAGCCGCGCAGCAGGATATTGAAAATGAACTCCGGCAGCAGTGATTGCTTGTTTTTCACGTCCTCCAGCGCCCATGTTTTGATGCCGGTGGCAAAGCTCTTCAGCATGGACTTGGCGTAGTTATCGGTCTTGCTTCTGACCAGAATAAATTCAATGCCACGCTGGATTCGGCCCGCACTCTTTCCCATCTCATCGGCAGGAATGGTTGGATCCAGCAGATTGGCTTCGATCTTCTTGAAAACGTGAATGGAAAGGTCCGGCATCGCCATGCCGGTAAATCCGGTTACTAGGGCAACCGCAATGTCGTCGGTGATTAAGGTTTCGTTCTTGGCTGCTTCGTCTTCCGTCTTGATGGCCGCATTGGCTTCACCGACAGGTGCCGCCGCGGGGGGCGCGTTCGGCTCCGAGACTGACGGCGATGTATCACTCACATCAAACAGTTTGTCACGAATATAGCTTCTCACATTGGCGTCCCCCGCCATCAGTGAAAGTGTAATGTCTGCACAGCGAAATTTATAGGGCGACCTGCTGCACAACCACCGATTCAGAAATATGGAATAAATGGAAAAGAAGTTCTTGCGACCAATTTTTGACAAGCTGGTTGCAATATCGTTGATGCATTCGGGCATCCGCTCAATCAACTCTTCAATCCAGAGAATGATGGGGTCTTTGAGCTGGTCCAGCTCGTCCCAAATATAGAACAGCAGCTCTTCATTCAAAAGGTGGTTTTCAAATTTTATGAAATCTACTTCGTGCTGTAGTGCTTCGCTTTTGTACTTTACCGCCTCGGCGCCAAGCAGCTTGAGTTTGGACTGCTTGATCGTCAGGCTATTGTTCAGCCGCAGCAATTTGTCCAGTCCCGCCTCCGTGAATTTTCTTTCTAGGCGTGCCGAACACATTTGGATTAGGTCATGATTCTGACCTTCGAAGAAGCAGAGGGAAACAAGGTAGGCGATATGCGGAAGCCGCTCCTGATCAGTTATCCACTTCTCCAGATTTAAGGCCGGTGGAGCATTGTTGATCGCGAGTTGCGGATCCGGTTGCAGTGAGATTCCGACGAATCTCTCAATTTTCCTGATTAGTCGAACCTTTTCCGCATCATTTTTTTGTTGCGATGCGTTGGATAAATCGATGTAATTAAGGAAAGCGATCAGGGCATTAAATTGGTATCCCATGCTCGACTGATCGAGTTTGACCGGAATGAATTTGTTGCTGGCTACAGCGGTTCTGCATTCGACAAACACCGCACTCGAGTTGGTTGCCTTTTCCGTCAAAAAACCAATAACAGCGGCGCAATCAGTCAATTTTTCATCAATTTCCTTGCCCCACTCATTATTGAGCTCTTGATCCCACCAGTAATTTACCCCCAAACTCTCCAGCATGTTGAGATAGGGGCGAATTTGATCCCTGTCTTCACTTTTATAGGAAATAAATACAAACTTATCCATGCATTGCCCCAGTCCCACCCATCAGCCGTTTATTGTTCTGGGCAACTATACGTCATTCCAAAGTGCTGCTTCACCGCCCGAGCCGCATTTTCTGGCATGCCCTAGGGATGCTCTGAATAACTCACCGCGACATGGAGTAGCAGGTCGTTAATTTTCAAATGATGGAATTTCACGGACACGCTCCAGAAACCCCGTCGTTTTGAAGGCCCTCTTGGGCTCTTGTCGCCCTTTGCAGGGCACTTGCCCTGTTTTCGCGCGCACTCATACCCCCGTCACCATCAATTTGCTGCGCACCATCCACAGATTGGACAGCGCAAACAGCGTGAAGAGCTGTGCCGTGTTTTTCTTCAGGCCGCGATAGCGAACCTTCACAAATCCAAACTGACGCTTGATCACCCGAAACGGGTGCTCCACTTTGGCCCGGATACCCGCCTTGAGCTTTTCTGCCTGGTCGATCAGGTCATCAGCCTCGTTTTCTTTGTTGAGCGCTTTACGCTTGCCCGGACGCATGGCCACATGCCAAGTGACACCCGGAGCGCGTCAATGTAGTTGTCGCCTCATTCATGCAGCCAACTGCTGAATAGGGTTGTCACCCGAATATGCTCGGATGACGGAGTCGCGTTCGGGGTTTAGGGTTACCGGTCCAACGGGCGACCAGTTTCGTGTATTGCCTGACCAGCGAGCCGGATTGAGCTCACGCGCCTTCGTGTACAGGTCGTGACGTGCAGCCAGAATGGCGTGATCATCTCCCACATGACGCTGTTGCGGACTCACGTACTGGATGCCGCTGTGCCGATGCTCGACGTTGTACCAATGCACGAAACCCGCTGCCCAGGTGCGCGCCGCGTCCAGGTCGGCGAAGCCCTTGGACGGAAACTCAGGACGGTACTTGGCGGTGCGAAACAATGACTCCGCGTAGGCGTTGTCGTCGCTCACGCGGGGCCGCGAGTACGAGGGCTTCACGCCCAGCCAGTTCAGCATGGCCAGCACCGTCGTGGCCTTGAGTGTGGAGCCGTTGTCGCCATGCAATACCGGTTTAACAGGGAGGGCAGCAATACCCTCGGCCAGCGCCGTGCGTCGTACCAGATGAATCGCGTGGTCGGAGTGGTCGCTGTCGTGTACCTCCCAGCCCACGATCTTGCGGCTGTACAAATCCAGAATCAGGTACAGGTGAAACCAATGCCCCATCACCGTAGCCGGCAGGTACGTCATGTCCCAACACCACACCTGGCGCGCAGTGGTGGCGATGTGCGTGGTGGGCGGACGTACCGCGTGTGGCGCCTTGGCGCGCCCACGGTGTGCCGTCTGATGGTTGGCACGCAGCACGCGAGCGAAGGATGACTCGCTGGCCAGGTACACGCCTTCGTCGGCCAGCATGGGCACGATGCGCGCGGGCGGCACGGCGGCACGGCGGCGAAGCGCGGCTCGTTGGCCACATCCAGCAGTTGCATGCGCTCTTGCTCGCTCAGCGCATGGTTGGGCACGGGTCGCACCGCCTGCGGCCTGCCATCGCCCTTTGCGAGGCCCGCGTGCGCTTTCCAGCGCTGCAGGGTGCGTTCGTCAATGCCTGCGATTTCACAGGCCAGGCGCAACCGGGCGCCGGCGCTGTGAGCGGTCTCAATGTTATCGGCCAGACTACGGCGATCTTCGATGAGGATCATGCGTCCTCGCTTCTGTTGAAGATCGCCGTGACTTTTTTTGACAGGACCAGCAGGGCTGCTGTTTCGGCCAGGGCGCGGTCCTTGCGCAGTAGTTCGCGTTCGAGCTCCTTGATGCGCACTCTGTCTTTTCGGGTGGCCTGTGGGCTGGCCCTGGCATCCTGCGGGTCGCACAATGCACCCGCCGCGCTTGCGCACCACTTCTCCAACTCGGCCGGGTAGATGCCCTGCTCGCGGCACCACGCGCTCTTGCCGGCTTCAGGCATCGCCGCCGTGGTGATCACTGCCTGCAACCGCGCCGCCGCAGTCCATGCCCGCCCTCGGGCGGGCATGGACTGAACATCATCGCGCCAGCGCTGTAATGTTCCTGTTCCGACGCCAACCTCCCTGGCTACCAACTCCACTGCCGCGCTCTCAGGCGGCAACAACCGAGCAACCGCCCGGTCCTTAAATGTTTGTCCGTATCGTGCCAACTTCTGTCCTTCATCGCCGCCCCCCCGAGTTCGACACTTTACGCCGCCAAATCTTCTAGCTTTCCAATGAAAACAATGGCTTAGTAGCGCAATTGTGTATTTCTTGTGGTGGCACGTTTT
>Ga0209123_1002582_pt1 | contig 14989 bp, 17 predicted proteins | sample BarGraIncu00431A_FD_184500 | JGI IMG/M metagenome (GOLD analysis project Ga0209123, IMG submission 184500) | Arctic peat soil microbial communities from Barrow, Alaska, USA - Barrow Graham LP Incubations 004-31A (SPAdes) (version 2) | ecosystem: Environmental > Terrestrial > Soil > Wetlands >...
TTGTTAATGCTCTATACAAATTCATTATGAATGTTTCTGCACCACCTATATTCATATATCGAAGTACGTGTAATACCCTAATTGGTTTATCCATTTATATATCTCCTTTTTAATAAGTATTTTTATATTTATTCTGGTATTTGCTCTATACCACTTATCGGTTCTGGTAAACTTAAATCTGCTTTGATTTTACTTGTTGATATTCCTTCTGTTCTATCTAAATATTTTACTTCGCAATATTCTTTTAAATAATCAAATTTATCACTACCAGACCAATCTGATCCCATAACTACTACATCTACTTTAAAATCCAATACATCTTGTTTTTTTTGTCCCCAATTATTCTCTGGAATAACTAAATCTATACATCTAACAGCTTCTAACATTTTTTTTCTTGTCTCGTAATTATGATAACTTTTTTTGTTTTTTATTATATTAAATTCATCAGTAGAGAGAGCTACAATTAAATAATCTCCTAATTTTTTTGCTCTTTCTAATATTCTTATATGACCATAATGCAATAAGTCAAACGTGCCATATGTTAATATTCTTTTCATTAAATCACTCCTTCATATTATATTTTCAATATATTTTCTAGCTTCTCCAAATTTTTCTATATATTTAAGTGAAAATTTCATTGTTTTTTCCTTTTGAAGATTAAAATCTATATTCTTAATACTATCCAGTATTTCTTCTTCTGTTTTATATATACCATTTGGTAACTCTTTTGATATATCAATATACATTCCTCTTTTTTGAATATACTTTTCGTAATCATAGGCATAACTAAATATGGGTCTGTTCAAAATCGAATAATCAAACATTATGCTTGAATAATCTGATATTAAAATATCTGATATTTTCAATAACTCATTTAAATTATTATAGTTAGATGCATTTATTATGAAATTATCACTTTTAATGTTTAAAATTGTATTTATTTCATAATGAGCTCTAAATAAAATTATATATTTATTTGACAATTCTTGTTTCCATTTATCTAAATTAATTGGTGGAGCTATAACACATCCATTGCTGTCTCTTTCGTATTCTCTAAATGTTGGTGCATATAAAATTATCTTCTTATCACTTGGTATATTAAGTTTAAGTTTAATGTTAATTATTTCTTTTTCATCGACATTCTTTAATTCATCATTTCTAGGCAGACCTACCAATGCAAATTTATTTTTATTTATATTAAAAGCTTTTGAAAAAACTTCTATATCATAAGTGCTTTGTGCGTAAAATATATCATAATCTGATGATATATATTGAATAGAATTAGATATTATATCTTTACCCATTTTTTTAATAGGTGTTCCATGCCATGTATTTATATATACTGTTTTTTTGTTCTTGAATTTTAATCCTCTTTCGATTGATGAATTTGTTATCCAATATTGTGCCTTCAAAGCAATAATAAAATATTTTAATGTGTCGGATTTAATCTTTTCTGCTCCAACTATATTGAATTCTTCTGGATTTTCAAAAGCCCAATAAATTTTGTGTGTTTTATATTTTTCTATAGAAATCATATATTCAAAAATAACTTTTGGACTGTCATCATACTTTTTACCACCATACGAATTAAATAGTATAACTTTTTCATCTATCTTTATGAATATTTTCATAACATTAAATATGAATGTGAAAACATTTTTGTATATTTCATATATAATTACATTGTTTTTTATTATATTTTTCATTTTATTTCTCATTTAAATCTCTTTTCAATTTTTAATTTTGTATATTTTTTTCATAAGTTTAACTATTCTATTTAATTTGTAATTTTCAAACTCTTTTTTCCCATTATTTGAAAATACCCTTCTTAATTTAAAATCGCTATATAATTCCAATAAATATTCTTCTAATCTTTTTGTATTATTAATTTCTATAATATATCCATTGTTATTTATTAAATCTTTATTACCCCTACAATTAGTTGCAACAATCGGTAATCCTACTACAATTGACTCTATCAAATTTACTGGAAGACCTTCTCTTTTACTTGTAGAAATTGCAAGATCGGATATTTTAAGTAATTTAGGGACATCCGTTCTGTATCCAAGAAAATGTATATTATTTTCTAAGCTATATTGTTTTACTTTGCTTTCATAATATTCCCTTAAATCACCTTGTCCTACTAATAATAAATGAATGTTAGCATCTTCTTTAACTAATTCTCTCATAGCGTTAATCGCCATTATTTGATTTTTATTTTTATTTAATTCTGCTGTATATATTATAACAAAATCATTTTCTTGTAATACTAATTTTTTTCTTAATTCTTTTTTTTCTTCTTCAGACATTATAAAATCGAATTTACTTTCATCAACTCCAACACCTGGTACATATTCTATTTGTATAGTTTTCATTTTCTTTTTTGCTAATTCATAATCTTCTTTGTTTATCGTTATTAATGTATCTGTATATTTTGATAATACTTTTTCAATAGGATAAAAAAGAATCCAATTTAGTATTGGCGCACCTTTATAAAAATGAAAACCATGTGCAGTATATATAACTCTTGTGTTATTTTCTTTTCTTGTTTTTAAAGCTGCTATTCTTGTAACAACTGATCCCATCGGTGTATGTGTATGTATTATCTCAAATTTTTCTTCATCAATTATTTCTTTCAATTGTTTTATTGCTCTTAAATTATTTATTTTATATGGACTTCTTTCAAATGATACTGTATGTCTTACATCACAGTATGGTATTTCTTCTATTCCATTTGTTGCAACATGTACTTCATAACCTTGTTCTTTAAATAACTTCAAATATGGTATATGAAAATGTAATATATGTGAATCTACAGTTGCTGTAAATAATACTTTCTTCATTATATCATCCTCTTTTTATATTGTTCAACTTCTTCTTTTATTGCATTTTTAAAATTTATCGTACTATATCCAAAATCTTTAGATGCATCTTCATAAGAAAAGCATCTAGATTCATCCATTCTTAAAATTTTTTCTACTATATTTATTTTATTTAATGTTATTAGTTTAATAACATATCCAGATGTAACACTTAACCATAATGGAACAGTTACAAATATTGTTTTCTTATTTAAATAGTTACCTATTAATTTTAACATATCTATTATTTTAATTTCTTCACTACCAGATAGATTATATGATTTATTTTTGGTAGTTTCAGGATTAATTAAAACTAAATAATATGCTTTTCCTAAGTCCCTAGCATTAACCGGATGTAATTTAGCTTTTCCACCTGCAATAACTGGATATACTTTCATTTTATCAATCATTTTAATAAATTTACTTATATTCAAATCGCATATATCACCATAAATCATAGTAGGTCTTAGTATTGTTAAATCTATTTTATTCTTTGCTAATTCAAATACTTTTTCCTCAATTTTCTTGTATTCTGATGATGCCATCTTATATTTTGAATAAATACCAGTTGTATGGACACATATTATTCTTTTTACGTTATTTTTTATTGCTGCATTTATCATATTAATTGAATATCTAATGTTATAAATACTTAATATTTCATCTATTCCTTTGCATGACTCTAATAAAAAATCAGCATCATTTAAATCTCCAAATGTCAACTCGTAATTTAGTCCACTTTTCTCTATATAATCTAAACTAGAATCTTTTCTTACAATACAACGTATTTTTTCTTTATAATTATTCTTTATTAATTCATCTATAAAATATCTTCCCGTATGTCCAGTTATTCCTGTAACTAAAAGCACAATATCACATCCATCCATTTTTTTGTTTATTAACTTACATTTTTGTTGAATTCTTTATCATCTTCATTATTGCATCCTTCAACAACGCCATCACTTTTAAATACGTTAAATATTGTTTTAAAGAATATTTTTATGTCTAATATTAATGATATATTTTGTGTATATTCTGCATCATATTTAGCTTTGTCTTTTATTTCTAATTCATCTCTTCCACTTATTTGTGCAAGTCCTGTAAGTCCTGGTAAGATGCTATTAACTTTGTATTTATCTCTTTCTTCTATCAAATCATATTGATTCCAAAGTGCTGGTCTTGGTCCTATTATACTCATTTCACCTTTTAAGATATTTATTATTTGTGGTAATTCATCAAGGCTTGTTCTTCTTAAAAATTTACCTATTTTTGTTATATATAGATTAGCATCTTTTAATAGGTGTGTAGGAGTATCTTTTGGAGTGTCTATTCTCATGGTTCTAAACTTTAATATATTAAAGCATTTTTTATCTTTACCAATTCTTTTTTGTTTAAAAAATATTGGTCCTTCAGATTGTGTTTTTATTAGTAAAGATATTATCAAAAGTATTGGTGATAATAGTATAATTGCTAATAGGGATAATGTGAAATCTATTATTCTTTTAAATATCAAATATATATTTCTCACTTAAATCCCCCCTTATATTTTTTTTTACACTACTTTTAAATTTACCTTAGTTTCATATGTAGGTACAACTTTTTGTATTACATTCTTTAATTTAATTTCATTGTAATTTTCATCTTTTAATATATTATCTAATTCATTTAGTTTTTCTTTTATATGTTCCATTGTTATGTCACTGGGTTGTGCTATAAATATTTTTTCATGATCTGTTTTATCTAGTCCTTCTTCTTCCATAAGTAATTCTTCATATAGTTTTTCACCAGGTCTAAGTCCTACTACTTCTATTTGTATATCTACATGTGGTTCTAAACCTGATAGTTTAATTAGTGTTGTTGCTAGATCATATATTTTAACTGGTTGTCCCATATCTAATACAAATATTTCTCCACCTTTTGCATATGTTATAGTTTGTATTATAAGTCCTACTGCTTCAGGTATTGTCATAAAGTATCTAGTTATTTCTTTATCTGTTACTGTAATTGGTCCACCTGCTGCTATTTGTTTTTTAAATAGTGGTATAACTGAACCATTACTTCCTAGTACATTACCAAATCTTACTGCAACATATTCTGTTTTACTAACTTTGTTTTTAGCTTGTATAATCATTTCACATAATCTTTTAGTAGCTCCCATTATATTAGTTGGGTTAACTGCTTTATCTGTTGATATTAGTATGAATTTATTTGTATCATATTTATCACACATGTTAACTACGTTATATGTTCCGAATACATTATTTTTAATAGCTTCTAATGGACTATTTTCCATAAGTGGAACATGTTTATGGGCTGCTGCATGAAATACTAGATAAGGGTTATATTCTTTAAATATTTGTTCTAATCTTTTCTTATCTCTTACACTTCCTACAATTGCTTCTATTTTATTTGAAGTATATCTTGATTTAAGTTCTATTTCAATATCGTATAGTGTATTTTCATATATGTCTAGTATAACTAACTTTTCTGGGTTATATTGCATTATTTGTCTACATAGTTCTGATCCAATTGAACCTCCACCACCAGTTACTAGTACTACTTTATTTTCAATTAATTTAGTAATATTACTATTATCTAATTTTATTGGTTCTCTACATAGTACATCTTCTATATCTATATCTCTTAAACTTTGCATTATATTTTTGTTTTTAATAAAAGATTCTGTACTAGGTAATATTCTTATTTTAGCATTTGTTTTTTGACATATATCTAAAATATCTTTTTTATCTTTACCATCTATTTTTGTTATTGTAAAGAATATCATACCTACATCATTTTTCTTACATATTTCAACTATTTGATTTTTATTTCCAAGTACACTTACTCCTGATATACTATAGTACATTTTATTTTTATCATCATCTACTATACCGATTATGTTATATTCTTCGTTCATAGTAGTTCTTATAGTTTTTATGATATCTCTAGCAGAAGCTCCTGCTCCTATTAGTAACAAGTTTTTTTTCTTTGCATTAAGTGTTGTGTTTTTCTTACTACTGAAAACTATCATTCTTGTAAGTGCTATTCTTATTATTAATCTATATGATATTATAGCTACTGTTATTAGTATATAGGCTAACATATTAGTTTTAAGTCCTATTACTTCTGCATCAAATATTATAGATAATAGCATAGTTATTACAAATGATAAAGATGTTATAACTATATACATTAAATAGTCTTTACCTGTTTCGTATCTTGTCATATTGTTATATGCACGATATGCGTGTAATACTATTTGTAATACAAGAATTGATAGTATTGTTGAGTTAATTGTTTGATTTATTATATCTACAGTGAAGGTATCAAATAGCAAAAACATAGATAGAAAATATGCAATTACTACTATCATCATATCTGCTATAACTAACAAATTATTTCTATATTTTTTTAAAAATTCTATAGCTCCCAATTAAAACCCCCCAATTATTTCATATGTTTTTTATTTTACTTCTTTTTATTTTACTTCTTTTTATTTCTTTTAGCATCTAATGATAAGCTATTGCTGTATTCATATTCATACCCTTTATATTTGTAACTTCTTTTATGTATTGGTACTCTATTTGCTACTACACCTAATATATTTACATTGTTTTTTTCTAATGTTTTTTTAGCATCTTTTAATACTCTAACATGAGTTTTACCAACAGATGCTACTAGTATTACTCCATCAACATATCTTGATATTATTGCTGTATCAGTTACTACATTTACTGGTGGTACATCAACAAATATATAATCAAAATGTGTTTTCAAATGAGTCAATAATTTTTCTAAATTTCCATTCATTAATAATTCTGATGGATTATGTGGGATAGGTCCTGCAGTTATTACAAATAGATTTTTAACTATAGTTTCTTTTACAAATTTAGTTAATAGTGTATCTAAATCTAAATCTTTTTTAAAGTTATCATCGTTTAGTAGTATAGACATTCCTGTAGTATTAGATATATCAAATATCTTGTGTTGTGTTCTTTTTCTTAAATCTAAATCTACTATTAATACTTTTTTACCTATTTGTGTAAAAGTTGTAGCTAAGTTAGAACATACAAAACTTTTACCATCTCCTGAAGCTGCTGATGTAACAAGTATAACTTTTTGTTCTTCAGTTAACGCAAATTGTATATTAGTTCTAAGTGATTTAAATAGTTCAGAGGTAACTGAATTCATTTCTTCAAATGTTATTAAATTATTATTCATACCATTACTCCTTCACATCTAAATCTGGTAGTATTGCAAGTATTGTCAGTCCTAATGTATCTTCTATATCATCAGGTGATTTAACTGTTGTTTTAAAGTATTCCATCATAAATAGTGAACCATAAGATAATAGAAGTGCTATTATACTAAACAACATTATGTTTTTTGGTAAGCTTACGTTATTAGGAAGCAAACTTGGTTCTGCTTTATCTACTTGATTTACGTTTTCTATTTTATATATCTCTTTTACTTGTTTAGCAAAAGAATTAATTATCTCATTAGCAATATCTGCTGCTTTATTTGGATCTGCGTTTAAAACAGTTATGTTTATAACTTCAGAATCCTTAACAGGTGATATTGTTACATTTTTAGAAATAGAATCAGCTGTATCAGTTAAGCTAAGATTAGTTATAACTTCATTCAATACCTTTTTACTTTTTATTATTTCACTATATGTTGATACCAACTTTTGGTTAAGTGCAACATCATTTGCAGTAAGCCCTGTAGTTTGTCCAGCTATAGTTGTTGTTGTTTCAGTAGTTGGTTTAACTAGTATTATTTTAGTAGATGATTCATACATTGGTTTAAGTAATAACGTAGTATATAGTATACTTAAAATTACACCAACAATCACAGATATTACTATAACTTTAATATTATCTATAAATATGTCGTACAAATCAATTATTGTCAATTCTCTCATTTCATTTCCCCTTTTTTTCATTTTATATATTATACTATTTTTTTTACAAAATGTCAATATTTTTAGTCAAAATAGCAGAAATTTAAGAGATAATAAATGTTTTGCCATTGCGCTTTCCAAGTGTTAAATTTTACATAATATTTGAAATATATGTAAAACAGTGCCTTATTAATTTTACATATTTCCTATTTTTTGGTAACGGTCAATTATACACTTACTTATACATAATATCAACTTTTTCGACAAAATCAGACAAGAACTGACAAAACCCCTTATAAGAAACAATTATGTAATAATCAACTTATACGGGGAAATATCTTAACTTTAAAATTTATAATTATAATAAAACTAATATTTATACAACCATTTATTAGCATTTATACCCTTATTACTTAACATTTCAAAATCAAATTTATCTTCTATAATAGAAAAGAGAAGAGTTAATGCTAGTCCAACAGAAGAGAATATGATACAAAATACACTTATTTCATTGAATATGTTTATGAACATTAAGTTTAGTATATCTGATATACTCTTAGTGAATATTGATATTTCACCTATGTTAATATTTTTCATAAGTAATATATATGTTATTGTCAGAAATATTCCAGAGGATAATACAGAGATACTAGCATACTTAAGAGTAGTTACTATTCTATTTATATTTACTAAAATTAAACAAAGTATAATTACATATGGTAGGGCGTATATAAACGAACCTAATCTAGTTATAAATGAATTTAGTAATTGTATTGTTTCTGCTATAGGATCCATAATATCTTTAGGGAATATATTATTTACATATGATGCAGTTATAACGTCTTTAAATGCCTCAATATTCGATTTCTGCTTTAAGTCTAGTGTAATGTTATTAACTTCAATATATTTGACTATATTTCTATTTAAATTCTCTTCTATTATATTAGTGTTTATTTCATACTTATTATTTTGATACAAACTGTGTATTACCCCGTTTATATCATTAGTAATATTTTCTTGTGTAAATACATTTTCAAGTATTGATTTATCAAAACCAGATTGATTTGTATATTGTTCAAACTCACTTTGAATAGTTTTATTTGTATTATTATAATAGTCAGATTCAATTAGTCTAGAAGTAATATAACTTTCAGATAATATAGTAATATCCATCATGTTTAAAAAGAATGAAAGTAATATTGATATTACTAGTAGAAAACTAAACATATATGCACATATTTTACTAATTGCTTTTCTATCTATTATTTTATTTTTTGTTTCATCTCTTTTTAATTTGTTTTCTGTTTTCATTTTATATAGTTTGATTTTCTTTTTCATCTATTTCACCTCATATATTTCATAGTATGAAAGATTAGCGTATACTACATATCTTTTATTTGTTTTACCTAAGTATTCAAAAGGATAGTTTGTGTATAGCATAAGTACTTCATTATCTTTTTTAACTGATACAAGATCTTCACTTGTTCCAGTAATTACTTTCAAATCATATATTATATAGCTAAACTTACCATAGGAAGTGTTGATTTCAATTTTATCATTTAATTTCAAATCTTTTAATTTACCAAATTTAACATTAGAGTTTAGTCCTCCTAATACTATAGATGAGCCTTCTCCTGGAAGACATCCTTTTATCATATGTCCAATTCCATTTTTCAAAATATCTGAGGAATCACCATAATATACCGGTAAATCAAGGTTTACACTAGGTATTTTAATATTTCCATAAGCTTGTCCATACTGTGGATAATTCTGTACAAGTTTACTATCGTCACCTACTACTTTCATGATAGCATTTTCTTCTATTACTTCATTATTATTGGATACTGGGTTTAAACTTGAAACAACCATGTTTATTTCATTTTTAAACAATATATTAATAGTTAATAACGCAAAACACGCAAACAAAAAAGAAATTATTAACAAATTAATACCTACTTTTAGTGGTTTAATATGAATATATTTCATAATTTCGGTACTCCTTTTTAAACATATGATTCATGGTAATCATATTTAATGTTATACTGCACAATATAAATGTATTTTTAAATAATTTGTTCATTTTTAAAACTCCTCCTCAAATAATGTATTAATATGATATCACTCATATATATAATTTTCAATTCAGTCAACAAAACGTATTATATTACAACAAAAATGTTTATATTATCCCTTTTTATTTAAAATAGAGCACAAAAATGTCAAGGTAATAAATTACCTTGACATTTTTATTTATTGTTTTTTTTTCTTATTATTTACTTTACTTCTTCAGTAGTTTCTTCTTTTTTAACTGCTACTTTTGATATATTAGTTGTTCCTTTAATATGTTCTTTTTTAGCTATATTACTAAAATATACAAACATTGGTATACTGATACACATCATAGCAACATTTGTTGTTATATCAGCTATTGTTCTATTTGTATTTGTTACACCTAAATCGTAAGTTCTTTGTGTTGTATCAGGTAATAGAATTTGTAAACAACTATTAAATAATGATACTGTTGCTGCAAAAAATATTATTAAAAATATTATCATAATAATATATACGTACATTGTTCTTATTACATCTTGAAAACTCTCATCAGAGCTATCTTTTCTTACACCTCTAGTTATGGCAATAATCAAAAAAGCTATTATAGCTATAGGAAGTGTAATAAATAAAATTACTGATATCATACTCATACCTCTTCCTTCTTTCTCTCTTTTTGAACCATTGTCCAATGATAAGTATATAATGGTGCTGAAACTAAAATTATTGCTAAAGCAGTGAAAATATCTCTTAATGTACTTCTTTGTGCATTTGCTTTTTGCTCTTCTATAGTTGGAGTATTATTTACTTCGTCTGGATATGTAACTGCTTCAGGAGAGATTTTTTCAAGCGTAATATCATAAGAATAATCAACAGGGTATATATAGTTTGTTACTTTTTCTACTAAATATACTGTACCGAATATTATTGCCATAAGTGCTAAAAATGAAACTATATACAGATAAAGTGTTCTTATATTATTTGAAAACATTTTATTCACCTCATTCCTTATTATCTAAACTTTGTTTAAAACTATCTTCTTCTACTTCTACAGCTTTTGCTATTGGATTTATATTTGGTGTGTTCATTATGTCTTCTTTGTCAGTTACAGATTTAGCATTTACTATTTCATCTATTCTATTGTATGTTTTTTGTGGATCTTTAATGCTATACAGTATTAATCCATTACTAGAAGATTTCTCTGCGTTTGAATATATGATTATGATTCCATATCCGTTCATTCTATCCCATATTGTTCTTCTAATTTCTATCTCTCTTATATTACTGTATCTTAATGTTTTTTTATGTTGGTTTAAAAACGTATCTTCATATTCTAGATGATCTTCATAGAAAGTATATTTAATTGAATTATATTGCAATATTTGAATAACAAAATGTATAATTAACTTTATTATTATTATTGCTATAATGAAAATTGATATATTATTAAATATACTGTACATATCAATATTTGTTTCTTGTATAATTTGGGTATTAATATCACTAGAATTTAAAGCTATATTCAAGAAAAAGTAACTGACTACAACTAATATTAATACTATTAATGTGTTTCTTATTTTTTTACCAGTTGGCATAAACATTTCATATATAAAATTAAATTTCGGTTCTACTTTATATAGTGGAGTTTTTTCTTCCATAATGCTAACCTACCTCTCTATTTTAGTTCCTATTTTTTCACCCATAAGTGCTCTTTCAATTGAGTTATATTCATTTAAATCAAATATTAATATAGGTGTTTTGTTTTCCATACATAAAGTTACTGCAGTAGCATCCATTACAGCAAGTTTTTCAGATATAACTTGCATGTAAGTAACTTCATCATATTTAACAGCATCTGGATTTGTTCTTGGATCTTTATCATATACACCATCAATATTCTTTGCTAAGAATATAGCGTCTGCATCAAGTTCTATTGCTCTAAGTGCGGCTGCAGAATCTGTTGTGAAATACGGATTACCAGTTCCACAAGCAAATATAACTATACGATGTTTTCTTAAATGTTTAAGAGCTTTTCTAAGTATGTATGGTTCTGCAATTTCTCTCATTTCAATAGCAGACATTACTCTAGTAAATATTCCTTTGCTTTCAATCATATCTTGAAGTGCTAAGGCATTTAATGCTGTTGCAAGCATTCCCATATAGTCAGATGTAGTTCTTTGCATATACTCTGCTCCGTATCTACCTCTCCAAAAGTTTCCTGCTCCTATTACAATGGCAATTTCTACTCCCATATTCGATATGTCAACAATTTGATTTACTACTTTTTCTAATTTAACAGAGTCTATTTCTCTACCATTTTCTTTTCCAATGGCTTCTCCACTTAACTTGATTACTATTCTTTTATACTTTAATTCCATTTATTCCTCCAATTATTACCTTCATTATATAATATAATTGTATTTTATGCAACCATTTATACAAAAAACTTGATTTTAAATTATAAAATTTTCCATATAAAGTTATTGCCATTTGAAAAATAACATGATATAATGGTTGTAATATAATAGGAGGTAATTTTATATGAATAAATTTGTTTGTGACGTGTGTGGATATGTTCTTGAAACAGAACTAGAATTTGATAATATCTCAGATGATTACGTTTGTCCGGTATGTGGAGTAACTAAAGCAGATTTTTCTGCACAGTTATAGTTTGTTAATATAGCCTTGTATTTTGTACAAGGCTATATCTATAGAAAGAAGGTAAATAAACATGGAAATAAAGAATAATATTTTTTATGTTGGAATTTTAGATGCAACAATGCGTGTATTTGATATTACAATGAAGACAGAATACGGCACAAGTTATAATTCGTATCTAATAAAGGATACAAAAAATACACTTATAGATACTGTACCAGAAGATTTTTTCGAAGAATATATTAGTAATATTGAGAAGGTTGTAAGTATTAAAGATATTACATATTTAATAATTAATCATGCTGAACCAGATCATAGTGGTAGTATATATAAACTGTTGTTATTAAATCCTAATATACAAATATATTGCACAACTGCTGCGGCTATGAATATAAATAATATATGTAATACACCAATTAACGCTAATATAATAAAAGATGATGATATTCTAACTATTGGAGATACAATACTTAGATTTAAACCAGCACCTTTTTTACATTGGCCTGATACAATGTTTACATACGATGAAAAAGAAAAGATAGTGTTTACAGGGGATTTCTTAGGTGCACATTTTGCAGAGCCTAGAATATTAGATCAAAATATACATGATATTGATGCGTATATGAAGACTGCACAGTTATACTTTACTTCATTGTTTTCACCTTTTAAACCTTATGTTTTAAAAGGATTAGAAATATTGAATAGTTTAGATTATTCTTGTGTTGCTCCGAGTCACGGACCAGTTGTAGAATATAAGTTAGAAGCACTTAAACAGTTTTATACGAACTCTAGTATTTCTATGAAAGGAAATAAAGTTAGTATTATATATGCATCTGCTTATGGATATACAAAAAAATTAGCAACTACTGCAAAAGAGTATATTGAAAGTAATAGTACGTTACTTGTAAATTTAATGGATATAAATAGCTGTAGTTTAGAATATATAAAAGAACAGATTGAATCTAGTAAAGCTCTACTTATTGGTAGTCCAACTTTCAACAGAGATGCACTTAAACCTATTTGGGATGTTTTATCTATCATAGATGTTTATATAAATAAAGATGTTCCTGTTGGTGTTTTTGGTTCATATGGTTGGAGTGGTGAAGCTGTTCCAATGATGTCTCAACGTTTATTATCTTTAGGTTTAAATGTTATAGATGGTGGTATAAAAGTTAAGTTGAAACCAACTGATGAAGATATTAAATCTATGCAACAATATACACAATATGTTATTGACAAGGTGGTGTAATATGGATAAATCATTATTATTTAAAATACCTTATGGAATAGAATTAATCACATCAGAAAGTAACGGAACTATGGGTGGATGTATTGTAAATACAGCTATACAAATAACTGATGAACCTACAAACTTAGTTGTATCAATTACGAAAGATTCACATACTGCTAAACTTATGTTAGAATCAAAAAAATGTATAATTGGACTATTATCTGATATATGTAACTTAAATGTTATAAAACATTTTGCTAATCAATCTGGTAATAAGATAAATAAGTTTGAGGGTAAATACTCTGATATTTTTAAATATAGACTACATGAAAATATACCATATTTAACAGAGAGTGTAATATGTAATTTGATTTGTGATGTAAAAGAAGTTATTGATGCAGATAGTCATTATTTATTTGTTCTTACTTTAAAAGAAACAATGGAAATTACAAAAGATGATATGTTAATGACTTATGAAATGTATAGAAGTATGAAATCATCTACACTATCTAGTTATGTATGTTCGGTTTGTCACTATATATATGATGGTACAATACCTTTTGAAGATTTACCTGATGATTATGTTTGTCCTGTATGTGGAAAAGGTAAAGAAGTTTTTGTTAAAGCAGGTTAACAAGTTAATAGTAAATTATTTCTTGTTAAATATAAAAGAGTGATACGTATACTTGTTAGTATACGTATCACTCTTTTTTTCTGTTTTGTTAATTGATATAGTATTTTAGGTTATACCATAATTATTTGATATATAATGCTACACGGAAACCTACACTATAGTCAACATATGTAGAAGCATTACCTATACGATATGTTGGTGTGTATGTAGCTCCACTATAGTTATATTTACCACTACGTGAAACAAAGTTAGTAGAATATTTTTCACTAGTCCATTCCCACACATTTCCTGCTAAATCATATATATTCTTTTCTCTCCAAGAATCAGTATATCCTGATATTTGTAAAGTTCCGGATCCTGTTGCATTTGCTGGCGATATTGAATTAGAATAATTTCCCCAAGCCCTACTATCTGTTAAACTTGTACCTGAATTTTGTATCCATTTCATTACCGTATCCCACTGTGCTCCTGTAACTAAATTAGTTCCTATTTTTGTTGTATCATAACCATAGCTACCTGTCATAGCTTCTGAATAACTTTTTGAGTCTGTATAACTTATACAGTTCCACAAATATCCGTTATATGTTGCATTCCTTGTTGTTGACCAATTTACGGCACTTGTTTTGTTTGAACTTTTCTTACTTGCTGCTCTT
>Ga0209123_1002583_pt1 | contig 14987 bp, 16 predicted proteins | sample BarGraIncu00431A_FD_184500 | JGI IMG/M metagenome (GOLD analysis project Ga0209123, IMG submission 184500) | Arctic peat soil microbial communities from Barrow, Alaska, USA - Barrow Graham LP Incubations 004-31A (SPAdes) (version 2) | ecosystem: Environmental > Terrestrial > Soil > Wetlands >...
CGAATTTAGCGAATTCACCAGCCTGAATTTGCGCGGCATGGGAGTCAGCCCTTTGATATACCCGGCCTCGAAGCGTTTCGCATTTTCCGTAAATCAGCCTTGAACAGGCGCTGCCTAGAGCCTTCGGACCCACTTTCTGTAATCTAGAGTCGTTGGTGGCGACCGACGGCCTTTCTTGAAGTTGGATAGCGCCTGTCGGTCAGGTGAAGTCGTAGACGGCCAAAAGTTGAAGAGCTGCTGGCAGCCTATGTCAATAGCTCATCTAACCACGTGTCCCCAAGCGAATCGATTCGTCAGGGCGTTCCACGGGCGGCCTACGCAAGTGGGTCTTGGCAAATAGGGCCAGCATAATGCGCCGGTCGAACCACCCGCCATTGCCATCTCATTGCACCCCGATACCCAAACACTGATCACGGCCCTCATCGAGGCTCGCCAGAGCGGACAGCCGCTGCGTGCCGCTGACTGGGTCGGCGCAGTCCACAACGACGCCGAGGCGTACGTGGTGCAGGACGGTGTGGCCGCAGGACTGGGCTGGGGACAAGGTGCGCTGGCGCGGCATTGGAAGTCGGGCGGCGCGACCCGATCTGGACCATTTAGCCATGCGCCCCTCGACCCTGCGGGCATCAACCCAGTGCGCCAGACATGGCCTCTGCTGGGCATTGAGGCCGAGGTGGCGCTGCGCCTAGGCCGCGATGTCAGCCCGGAGGCCGCGCTCGCTATGACGCCCGAGACCGCCGAGGACTGGGTCGATGCGATGGCCGTAGCGGTGGAGTTGGTGGCCTCGCGCTGGGCCGACGGGTTGGCCGCGCCAGCGTTGCTGCGCATGGCCGACCATCAGTCGCATGCCGGGCTGGTACTTGGCCCCTGGCAGCCGTTTGCGGCGCGCGACTGGTCGGTCCAAACCTGCCGGGTCGAGATCGGCAGCGAGACGCCGGTCACACGCACCGGCAGTCATTCGTTGAACGACCCGGCGTGGGTGTTGCCAGCATGGTTGCAGCATCTGACGCGCCAAGGCACGACGGTGGCGGCCGGGACGGTGGTGACGACGGGTTCATGGGTCGGCTGCTTGCCGGTCCGGCCGGGTGAGCGTGTCTGCGTCGGCTTTGAGGGCTTGGGCGAGGTGGTTGTGTCGGTGTAGCGGGGAGGTCGACGTGGTGGCTGGCGAACCACGACGTTGAGGGCCTGCCATCGGTAAACCTGGAAGACCGGTCGATCTAAGACGACCCTACACCAAGCGAGCGACCGAGGCGACTACCTCTGGCGCCCCGCCAGGGCGTCGTATGAGGCTGGAATGCCACCAAGGACGGGGGCGACGGCATTGCCCAAGCCTCGACATTACTTATCATCCCCAGCGTTGTGGCAAGCGGGAATAGGCCGCGCACCGCAATTGATCCTGTGGGTATTCTCAACCAAAGCCAGCACCGCTTGGCATGACGAGGCAACAGCATGCACTACGTTTCTTTCACCATAGATGGTGCGGTCTGCACCATCGAGCTCAATCGGCCTGACAAGCGCAATGCGGTACATGGTCCGATGGCGGCGGAGCTGTGCGCCGCATTTGTCCGGTTTGAAGAAGATTTCACACTGCGCGTGGCTGTGTTAACCGGTGCCGGTGGTCATTTTTGCGCTGGCGCGGACCTGGGCGCCGTCAGCGATCCGGCCTTGCGCAATGAGCTTGACCCTGACGGTGGTGGCGCAGGACCCATGGGCCCGACCCGCATGGCCCTGTCCAAACCCTTGATCGCCGCCGTAACCGGCTACGCGGTGGCGGGCGGTCTAGAGCTGGCTCTGCTGGCCGACTTGCGGGTCGCCGACGAAGACGCCGTGTTCGGCGTGTTTTGCCGACGCTGGGGTGTGCCGCTGATTGATGGCGGGACCGTGCGCCTGCCGCGCATCGTCGGGATGGGTCGGGCTCTGGACATGATTCTGACCGGCCGCCCGGTGTTGGCGCCAGAAGCTGCCGGCATGGGTCTGGTCAATCGCTTGGTGCCGGTCGGGCAGGCGCTCACCGCTGCGCAAGAATTGGCTCACCAGATCGCCGCGTTCCCGCAAGAATGCATGGTGACCGACCGGGCCTCAGCGTACGGCCAGTGGAACATGGCGCTGGAGCAGGCATTGCGCCGGGAAGGCGCACTCGGCACGCCGCTGGTCTTTGCCGAAGGCGAGGCCGGCGCGGCGCGCTTCACCCAGGGAGCGGGGCGCCATGGTTGCTTCGGCGGCAGTTAGCGACAGGGCTTGCCTGCCGGTCGGGCGGGGGTGTGCATGTCTGCGCCGGGTTTGCGGGCTTGGGTGAAGTGGCTGTGTGGGTGTGGGGGTAGCTGCGCCAGCCTGGGCATGGCTTTGGGCGACCTACGACGTCGATCCGGCTGCCGTCGGCAACCCCGACGAGAGCCTAACGGATTAATGCGCGGGAAATCTCAAGCTGGTCGGCGCCGACGCACCAGACCCAAGCCCGCCAGCGCTGTCAGCGCCAACACCAGGGTCTCAGGCTCAGGCACCTGGGCGCCAGTCACATCGCCGGGGCGCACTAGCCAAGAGTTGTATGAACTGAAATAGCTGTTGCTTGAGTCTTGAGTGCCACTTCCGAAAATGAAGGTATATGGCCCTGGAAAGGACGGACTCGGCGTTGACGACCAGTAGCGTCCTGCTTGGACGTTAGTGAAAAGTGCTAACTGGCCGTTATTCACATCTAGGATCGAGCTTCCGGCAACGCCCGCAAGAGCTTCGTAAAATAGATGGCCCATTTCACTCCCGTTGCAGCCAGACCCGGCCGATTCCGACGGATACGAGCAACCGGAATCGAGCAAGGTTGTCGTTGGAAGACGCCAGTCGCTGTACCCACCAAAGCTGTAGCCGTTGGCCCAGTTGTTGGCGACGAACCAGTCGGTCTGCCCATTCACATTGGCATCTCTGAGCCAAGTAATATTCAGGCCGGTGTCGTAAACCGCATCGGACGCGCCATTGCCATCCAAGTCCCGCGCTTGCAACGTGGCCTGCGCCGGTGCCGCCAGAATGAGCGTGACCGCCGCAGCGGCCAGCCAAGCGCCGCAATATTTCTTGATTTGCATCCCGACTTCTCCCTGAATTATGAAAAAACACTGTGCACGGTAAGGTCATGCCAGGAAGAAATGTTGTCAATTCTCAAGGACTTGGCGGGCGGCGAGGCTGTCGACTTGAGAAGACAGTTGCTTCAATTGGTCGACTGCCGGTGCCATCAGGCCGCGCTTGGCGGTTGCTGAGGGGGTTGCACTGGTCCCGGGCCTGCCCCGAGGCCCACAGCACGCCGTGAAGGTGTCCAGGGTGCCAGAAACGGGCTCTAAACCGCCCGAAGGCGGGGGCGGAAGACTCGTTTTTGACGGCGAGTTCAGCCGCAGAAATTTAGTGTCGGGCGCGACCTCAAATAGATGCTGCCCCGCACCTGTCATGCGGGCCAAGTGCGACAGCTCTGCCCATTGTCAGATTCGTTTTTTGCCACCCATCACCGCGCCACGGCCGGTCGGGATGTCCAGGCCAATCACATGGTGCGAGGCGGCCAAGCGCTCGCGCAGCAGCAGGCACGCGTCAGCCACGCGCCATGCTGCGCTGTCCAGGCTCGGGCCTTCAACGTAGCTGGCGGCAGCGCGCAGAAGGTTTGCGAGTTCGTCGCCGGGTGGTTGGGCTTGAAGTTTGGCAACATCCAAAAGATCGAAGCTCATGTTGATGTCCTCGCTAAAGATTGAAAAAATTGCGATTTGCTCGGGCGTCTGGTTGCTCCAGGCGCGCCAGAGCGTCAGGCCCACATCGCGCTGAACCCGTCACAGCGTTGCAACAGCAAGATAAAGTCGCGCGCCAGCCCGTTGTCTTTGGCCCGAATCGCCACGCCAGCCCTTCGCCAATTGCCGCAGCGCCACGGTCCATCGTCGGACTCGCGCAGGTGCTGGCATTCAAGGCACAGGCGCCGGTCATCGTGGTCACGGTCGCGCCGCGCCAGCTTGTCTGCCAGCGCACCAGCATCTTCATGGGCCAATCCTTGCTCGGTGAGCTGCATGAGGCGGGCCGCGAAGGGGGCGACCGCCACGTCGGCGTTTGGTGCGCTGTCGGGCCCCCACCAGGGGTCGAGATGTTGGGCGAAATCGAAGTACAGGTCGGCCTCAGCGTCGGGCGTAATCGCCGGATCGTTCGGCTCATCTGCCTGTTGCTCCAGGGGCGATGGGTCAGGATTCATGGCCGACCTCGCTAGAAATCTCCTGTCCGTACCCGTGCGTACCCGTCCGTACCCTGTTCGTACCCGAGTCATTGCACTGGATGGAGGACGGGGGGAATTTATTCCCCCGTCCGTCCGTACCGCCGTGTATTTTCTTAAGGGGTACGGACGGGCGGGTACGGACGGAAAATGACTTATTCGCCATCATTTGCCACCCTCAAGTCGTCGTTTTTCTCGTCTGGCGCTGGGTTTTCCATTTCTGGCGCGGGTACGGACGGATCGGGCTTTTTCTTTCTCCAGCTTGCGGGTATTTCCAGCTTGGCGCTTGGCAGCTCTCCACGCCCCACAAAGGCTTCATGCTCTTCGGTCGTGATGTTCACAAGAAAGGAACTGCGCTTCGGGTTGGTTCGCTCTGCTGATGGCACGTGCACCTCATACAGCCAGCGCTCGGACAGCAGGTTGACTATGGTGTCGCTTACATCCTGGCGCTTGTGCTCGACACGGGCCTTTACGCCCTCACGATTGAGCGGATTGCCTGTCTGCCATGCCGCTTCAACTACCTCGCGCACTTCGTCTCGCAGCGCTGATGCAGCAAGTTTGGCCTCCTGCTCCTTGAGTTTCTTTTCGGCCTTTTCCCGGTCTTCCTTGGCCTCTTGGCGCGTTTTCTCCGGTGGTGCGGCTACACCCCAACGCAGCGTCAGGTCATGCCAGTCGCCGTACTCGTCCTGGGCCGTTGTCTTGGCGGTAAAACTTTCGATTTGAAGGTCTGTCAGATCGCCTTCAAACCGGGTTTTTCCACGAATCAGGCGGCGCATGCCTTGGTCATCCACCAGATACAGGTTTTGATTTGCATCGCCTTCGAAGGCACCGCCTCCGCGCGCAGATAAGCTGGGCACATCCGTGCTGCCAGTGCTTGCCTTGGCAAGATGAAAAACCAACCAGACAGGCAACCCAGAAAACTGTTGCTTGAGCATGGCAATGGCCCGACCGACCTCGCTGTTGTCGTTCTCATTCTCAAGGGCAAGAATCGAGGCCACGGTGTCGAAAACGACCAACGGCAAAACCTCTACTTCTCCCACCTGCCGGGTGAACTGCTGCCGGTAGGTTTCACTGGCCCCAATCACCACCACCGGGTTCAAACGAGCGGCCTCGACCAAGTGAAATCGCTCAAGCACTTTCGCCTCGTCAACTCCCATGTTTCCGTACTTGACGATCCCGGCCAGGATTCGCACCGCCTGCTCGATGTCCTCTGTGATGTAGATGACATGTCTCCAGTGCTTTACGGCCAACGGGTCATCGGGCGCGCATAGACCCGCGACCACCATGCTCAAAGGCAGTATGGCGGTCGTTTTGCCGACGCCACGCGCTCCGGCAATGGTCACCACACCGTGCGCGATAAAGTCGGGAATGAGCCAGCGCGGGATTTTCGGTGTGAGGTCGTAGTCCACAAATCTTGCCAACGGGTGCGGCGCTGGCTTGGACGGCTCGGTTGCGGCCGCCAGGAGCGCAGCCAGAACGTCCGACCCATCACGCTGCGCCAAGTCGTTCGCGTCGAAGTTGTTGGCCTCGCCCTCGGGCATGGCAGCAACAGCAGCACCGACCTCAGCCGCGATCTTTTGTGCGTCCACCGCTTTGCCCACATCCGGCACCAGAACCAACCGGGCGCTTGGGTCTTGCTGGCGCAGCTCAATGGCGACCTTGCGCATATTGCCTGCGCCGAAGCAGACCACAGCGGCTTGCCCGTTCGCCTGCCAACACGCCCAGGCTTGACCGATACCCTCGACGATGTAGGCGATGCCGCCGGGCACCAGTTCACCGACGATGAAGCATCCTTGGACCGGGCAGCCCGGAAAGTTCAATTTGGTCGATTTGTCGTTGGCTTTCAAGCGCGCGGCAACATCGCCCACGGTCACGAATTGCAGGCTCGACAGGGTGCCATCGGCTTGCTGCATCGGCACAACCAAAGCCCCGACCATGCTCTCGCCCTGGATGGTCAAGGGGTCACCAACGGGCACCACGCGCAGCGTTTCCAGAGGCACTCCGGCGGCGCCTTTGGTCACGATGTAGGGGTGAGCATAGCTCGCCGGCACAAAGCGGTTCCACGCCTCATTTGCGGCCATGTTTGCGCGCGGCGACGCCTTCGACACGGCCGTATTCTCTTTGACGGGCGCTGGGCGTTGCGCCACCACATTGCGCGGGCTCGACGGTGGATTGCCGTTGGACAGCTCCATCGCCGCATCGTGCTGGCTCATGCCGTGCTGGGCCGCATAGAGTGAGGTCAGGTCCGCGCCGCCTTTCTCGCTTGATCCAAAGTCGGTCCACACGCCGGTGTTCATGTTGATCGAGAGCGAGCGCCCGGCCTCGCCCGAGAGGTTGCCGACCTTGAACTCGTGGCCAGCGCGCTTGCCCGCCGGGAACCACTCAGGCAAGAGCGTGTGAGCGCGTGCCAGCAGATCAGCGGCCAGCGCGCCGTAGTTGATGCTGCCGCCCGCAGCCACAACGCGGTCACTGTAGCGGCCTGGGTCGTTGTTCGCGCTGTCATGCATGTCGTCACCCAAGTATCCAGGCTTCCAAGGCGACACATTGGCAAGGTTTAAGTGACTCAGGTTACCCATGAGAAGCTCCAAAATGTGAGTCAATGTCAATTGCGAACTGAGCTACGGCAGCGGCGTATTTCTCTGGGTCAACCTTCCGTACTAGATCTGCGCCAGTTGGCACATCCGGGCTCCACTCGACCTTCAGAAGAATCACATCGGCCTTCTCGTCGGAGAATGCTGTGAACCGGACCGAGTAGCCACCGCCGACCATGTGGGCGTCACTCGCCAGCTTGATGATGGGAATATCACTCATGGCGGCCCACCTTCTTGGCTGCCTTGGTCAGTTGACGGGCTGTCGCGCGGCGTGCTGCGCGCCCGGTGGTGATTGCGACAAGGGCACCAAATTTGGGAGAGGCTTGACTGCCAATTGCCAAACCGCCGCGCCAACCAATCAAACCCTTTATCAGGGCGACGGCGACTTCTCCTTGCTGACCTGAGGCAGAAAACAGACTGACGTTTGTGTCAGTCCGTGTGGTGGCGCTGGTGAAGGCCCTGGCGGCCTTAACGAGGGTGTTGGTGGGGGCCATGGTCAACCCCTTACAGCGTGGCCTGCGCCGTCATCCAAGCCCGCACCTTGCCCACGTTCCAGGCGGTAACTCGCTCAGAAAGTTTTGTGGGCTTTGGAAAAGTACCGGCCTTGACTTTGCGCCACAGCGTCGGGGCACTGAAGGGCAGGGGCGCCGGGTTCGTCGGGCGCTTGGGGCTTTGCACCAGTTGCGATTCACGAATGAATGCGCTGTCGGGAAGTTGGTCGAAGACTGACTGATTGACACAGGGACTAGCTGTGGCGAGCGTGCCCAGGATAGCGGCGTGCAACTTTTTGATGGGTGCAGTGGCCTTGCGCTTTGACTTTGTGATGGAGGCTGCCATATCGGAATTCCTTAAGAGGTGAACCGATATGCATTGGATAGATCATTGCGTCATATTTGAAGCCTGTTTGCGGGCTAGGCGCAGCCTGTGCGGGCAGAACGCACGGCTTGCCGGCATGAACTACGGTTTGCCAGCAGAGCGCTGTTTTTTCCACTCGCCAACCCAATCCCGGGCCGTTCTGAATTTGATGGGTTCCCGTCTTGTGATCGCCTCCGCAGCCGCGTCCATGCTTCTATAGTTCGCAATGTTGCTCTCCAACCACTTGAAGACCGCCGCTTTCATAGCGCGGGTATCGGCGTGCCGTGCATGCGCAGCCTTCTTTGCGAGTGCGCTGCGTGCTTCCGATTCAGCATTCAATGCGTTATCCTCGAGCGCATATTTTTCAGAGTCGTCCCACATGCTGTTACCGTGCGCTGTCGACAACGCACTATTTGCTTCATCCAGCCAGTCAAACGCGTCTCCGGTATTGCCTGCACGCAGGTGTTCAGCAGCTTTTGAAAACCAAAGGATTGCGGCTGCATTAAGTGTGTCGCAAATCGATATACGTGCTTGAAACGGCGTCATTGAGCGAAACGTTGATTGCGCCTCGTTTTCCTCTGAGCCGCCAAGGTCTTGCCAGAGTGTGAGCGCCATCCCATCAGTCGCGGCGCACCCATCAAAAGTAGATATGGCGCGTGTGCGATCATTGTCAAGCATTAGTCCATCAGCCACCAGATGGGCGATAAATGCCGCGCTCACGCAGACAGCGTAACAACTATGGCGATTTACATAGCCAAGCAAGTAGGGCAGATTCTCGCCATAGACATCGCTCAGTTGCGCCAAGGCAGCGTTTGCCGTTCGACCAGTCTTTACCCCCAAACCCAGGAAAGAGTCACCTGTTATCGTAATGGTGACGGGAAAGTTCATCTCGCTGACAGAATGTAAAGCGCTTGCTTTGCTATTGATGCTTGCCCTGTTGAACGGCTCATAATCTATTATCGTCATTACACTTCGTGTCTCACAAGTCCTGATAAAGAACCAGTACCAGCCGGACCAGGGTGGCCGGTTGTCCCCCGTCGGGTAAGGCGTGGCTTAAAACTGTTTTACGTCGCCGTTGCCTTGAACGGGATCACCTCTGCGCCAACGCGCAGCTTGTCCAAGTAGTCGGCCCATGTTTGCATCATCACCCGCCGTGCTGGCAGGTGGGCTGTTCGGTTGTAGGCCGTGCCATTTGCATCCTTCACAGCATGGTGCAGTTGATGCTCCAAGAAATCCACTCGTTCGCCCAGCACTTCGTCCATGATGGTGCGCGCCATGGCGCGGAAACCGTGGGCGCAATGAATACCCTCAAACCCCATCGCTTTGAGTGCATCGTTGACGGTGTTTTCACTCATGGGCCGGTCGCCGGTGCCGTGGCTAGGGAATACAAATTTGCGGTGGCCGGTAAGAGGTTGCATTTCGCGCAGTATCGCCAGCGACTGCCGGGACAGAGGGACGATGTGGCCCACATTCTTTCTTTTCAGCAGCTTTTCGCCGGGAATGCGCCACTCGCGCGCGTCCAGGTCAATTTCTGCCCATTCTGCGCGGCGCAACTCGCCCGGCCTCAGCATCACCAAGGATGACAATTTGAGCGCCGCCACCGTGTAAGGATGCCCCGAATACACGAATATGGACCGCATCAAGTCACCGGCCTGCTGGGGCTCTGTAATGGCCGGGCGATTCTCTGATGTGTATTTAGCCAAGGCGCCTTTGAGGTCTTGCGTCACGTCGCGCTCGGCGCTGCCAATGGCGACCGCATAACGAAACACTTGCCCGCACAGTTGTTTCACCCGCTGCGTACTGTCCAATGCACCCCGTCCCTCGATGACACGCAAAGCCCTCAGCACGTCTCGCGGCCCGACGGTTGATATGGGCATGGTGCCGATGAAAGGGAACACGTCATTCTGTAGCCACGTGGTCACCTTGGTCTGGGTGCTTTCTTTGCGATCAGCAGCCGTCTTTGTCAGCCACTCTCGCGCCACCGCTTCAAAGGTGTTTGCCGCCGCTGCCGCCTTGACCAGTTTATCCTCTTTCCTGGCGGCGCCTGGATCAGTGCCGTCCGCCAGCAGTTCGCGGGCCTTGTCGCGTCGCTGTCTGGCTTTGGCAAGTGACACCGCCGGGTACACGCCCAGCGCTAGCGTCTTTTGCTTGCCGCTGAAGCGGTAGTTCATGCGCCAGTACTTGCTGGCGTCTTTGACGAGCAAGTACAGCCCGAGCCCGTCGGTGTGCTTGTCCCCAGCCGTTGCTGTGCCGGGCTTGATGTTCTTCACGAAAGTGTCGGTCAGCGCCATGATCTGCCCCTTTGATGGTATCTACAGAGCTGGTATCGCCAAATACCATCAAAAATACCATCATTTTGTTGGTATGTGATGGTATCCCGTGAAGCCGCGTGAGGCAACAAAAAACCCGCTATGCCTATGAAGCATGCGGGTTCTGAGAGGTTCTGACATTGTCTGAAATCACCAAATGGTGCCCGGGGCCGGAATCGAACCGGCACGCCTTGCGGCGCGGGATTTTGAGTCCCGTGCGTCTACCAATTCCACCACCCGGGCGACGCTTTGTGCAGCCGCGAATTATGGCACAGTGTGGGGTATGAAATATCCAACTATTGAAGATTCCATCGGAAAAACCCCCTTGGTCAGGCTGCAACGCATCGGTGCACAAGAAAACGCTGCCCGTGGCAATGTGATTTTGGGCAAATTGGAGGGCAATAACCCCGCTGGCTCGGTCAAGGATCGGCCTGCCTTGTCCATGATCCAGCGTGCGCAGGAGCGTGGCGATATCAAGCCGGGTGACACGCTGATCGAAGCTACCTCGGGCAATACCGGCATCGCTTTGGCCATGGCTGCAGCCATCAAGGGCTACCGCATGGTTTTGATCATGCCCGAAGACCTGTCCATCGAGCGTGCGCAAACCATGAAAGCGTTTGGCGCCGAGTTGATCCTCACGCCCAAAAGCGGCGGCATCGAGTATTCACGCGATCTGGCCGAGCAAATGCAGCGCGATGGCAAAGGCCATGTACTGGATCAGTTCTCCAATGCCGACAATCCACGCATTCATTTTGAGACCACAGGCCCCGAAATATGGGCTGACACCAAGGGGCAAATTACCCATTTTGTGAGTGCCATGGGCACCACCGGCACCATCACGGGCGTTTCGCAATTTTTGAAAAAGAAAAACCAAGCCATAAAAATCATTGGTGTGCAGCCCAACGAGGGTTCCCGTATTCCAGGCATCCGCAAGTGGCCACAAGCGTATTTGCCCAAGATTTATGACCCGTCCCATGTGGACGAGTTGATCTACGTGAGTCAGGAAGATGCTGAAGACATGTGCCGCCGGCTGGCGCGCGAAGAAGGTATTTTTGCCGGCATTTCAGCGGCGGGTGCGTGCTGGGTGGCGCAGGAGATTGCCAAGCGTGAATCCAATGCGACCATTGTGTTCATTGTGTGCGACCGCGGCGACCGCTATCTCTCCACCGGCGTCTTCCCGGCGTGACCTTTAAAATCGTCCTAGTCCAAGGAAATTTGATGCAAATAGACAAAGAACTCGACGCCCGAGGTCTGAACTGCCCGCTGCCCATTCTCAAAGCCAAAAAAGCATTGAGCGACATGCAAAGCGGCCAGACGCTGCGGGTGGTGGCAACCGATGCCGGCTCGGTGCGTGACTTTCAGGCCTTTGCCAAGCAGACTGGCAATGATCTGCTGGAGCAGCAGACGGTGGGTGCCGATTTTATTCACGTGTTGCGCCGGCGTTGACCTGATGTCAGGCCTTTGTTGCGGCCTGCGATGCCTTAGCCCAGGCGCGTGAGTTGGTCCTTTATTTTGGCCAGGGTCGCACCAAAATCAGTCATGCGCTTGCGTTCTTGTTCGATGACGGCCGCAGGTGCTCGGGCGACAAACGCCTCATTGCTCAACTTGCCTTCGGTCTTGGCAATTTCACCTTCCAGACGCGTTGCCTCCTTACCCAGACGCATCTTCTCGGCGGCGACGTCAATGGCCATGAACAGGCAAATGCGTGCCTCACCCACCACGGCCACGGGTGCGGCTTGAGCGGCGGCGGCCCAGGCGGCTTCATCGTCAAACAGGCGAACCTCGCTCAGCTTGGCCAGCGCCTTGAGTACCGGCGCCGATTGCGTCAAAAAGGCTGATTCATCCGCTTGGTTGGCGATCACGAACAGCGGCAGCCGGGTGGCGGGTGACACGCTCATCTCACCGCGCAGGTTGCGGCAGGCGTCGACCAACTGCTTGAGTTTGCCCACATGCGCCAGCGCCGCTTCATCAATGCGCTCGGGCTGTGCCTGAGGGTAAACCGCGATCGACACCGATTCGCCGGCCCGGCCGGCCACCGGGGCCACTTTTTGCCACAGTTCTTCAGTTACAAAGGGAATCACGGGGTGCGCCAGGCGCAGGATGGTTTCCAAAGTGCGAATCAGGGTGCGGCGCGTGGCGCGCTTTTGTGCGTCATTGCCACCCTGGATCTGCACCTTGGCGATTTCCAGATACCAGTCGCAGAACTCGTTCCAGACGAAGTCGTAAATGGTGCTGGCGACGTTGTCCAGCCGGTATTCTTCAAAGCCTTTGGCGACGTCGGCTTCGGCGCGCTGCAGCAGCGAGACGATCCAGCGGTCGGCCGGACTGAACTCCAGGTAGCCGTGCGCAGCACCGCCGACGGCGCACTCTTCCTTGGTGTGCTCGTTCAGGCCGCAATCCTGGCCTTCGCAGTTCATCAGCACAAAACGGCTGGCATTCCACAGCTTGTTGCAGAAATTCCGGTAGCCCTCGCAGCGTTTGGCATCGAAATTGATGCTGCGGCCCAGCGAGGCCAGTGACGCAAAGGTGAAGCGCAGCGCATCGGCGCCAAAGGCCGGGATACCGGCTGGAAATTCTTTCTCGGTGTTTTTGCGCACCGCAGGTGCCGTTTCGGGTTTGCGCAGACCTTCGGAGCGTTTGACCAGCAACTCGGGCAGCGCGATGCCGTCGATCAGGTCCACCGGGTCGAGCACGTTGCCTTCGGACTTGCTCATCTTCTTGCCTTGCGCATCGCGCACCAGGCCGTGGATGTAGACGTGTTTGAAGGGGACTTTGCCTGTGAAGTGGGTGGTCATCATGATCATCCGGGCGACCCAGAAGAAGATGATGTCGTAGCCTGTTACCAATACGGAGCTGGGCAGGTAAAGGTCAAAGTCGCTCAGGCTGTTGGTGTTGGCCCCGCTTCCGGCCGAGCCGGAACCGGCCTTGCTCATATTCGCTTCGCTCACCAAATCGCTGCGTTCGGCCCCGACTCGTCCGGACGCTGCATCGCCGTTGCCCCAGCCCATCGTTGAGAAAGGCACCAGTGCGGAGGAGTACCAGGTGTCGAGCACGTCTTCGTCGCGCTGGAGTTTTTTGCCCGGGGCCTGGGCTTGTGCCTCGGCCTCGTTGCGCGCGACATAGACCTTGCCGTCTTCGTCGTACCAGGCTGGGATCTGATGGCCCCACCAGAGTTGGCGGCTGATGCACCAGTCCTGGATGTTGTTCATCCACTGGTTGTAGGTATTGACCCAGTTCTCGGGCACAAACTTGACGTCGCCGGACTGCACGGCGTCAATGGCTTTTTGCGCGATGGATTTGCCGGTCGGGTCAATCGGGCTGACCTTGCTCATGGCGACAAACCATTGGTCCGTCAGCATGGGTTCGATGATCTGGCCGGTGCGAGCGCAGCGCGGCACCATCAACTTGTGTTTTTTAACTTCAATCAGCAAGCCCAAAGCTTCCAGGTCTTTGACAATTTTCTTGCGCGCCACAAAGCGATCCATGCCGACGTAAGCGGCGGGCGCCACCGCATCAATCTTGGCATCCAGTGTCAGCACACAAATCATCGGCAGCTTGTGGCGCTGGCCCACGGCGTAATCGTTCTGGTCATGCGCGGGCGTGACCTTTACCACGCCGGTGCCAAACGCCTTGTCCACATAGTCGTCGGCAATCACGGGGATGGTGCGGCCGCACAAGGGCAGGGTGACGTGTTTGCCGATCAGGTGCTGGTAGCGCTCGTCTTCCGGGTGCACCATCGCCGCCACGTCCCCGAGCATGGTTTCCGGGCGCGTGGTGGCAACCACCAGGCCGGGGGCCAGTTCACCGTTTACCAGTTGCGGGCCGTCAGCAAACGGATACAGGATGTGCCACAGAAAGCCGTCTTCCTCTTCGCTTTCGACTTCCAGATCGCTCACCGCGCTTTGCAGCACCGGGTCCCAGTTCACCAGGCGCTTGCCACGGTAGATCAGGCCTTGTTCATAAAGCTGCACAAAGGTTTCGGTCACCGTTTTGGACAGTTTGGGGTCCATGGTGAAGTACTCGCGGCTCCAGTCCACGCTGTCGCCCATGCGGCGCATCTGGGTGGTGATGGTGTTGCCGGATTTTTCTTTCCATTCCCAGACCTTTGAGACGAAATTTTTTCGTCCCAAATCATGGCGACTGACCTTTTGGTCTTGCAATTGCCGTTCCACCACGATTTGCGTGGCAATGCCGGCATGGTCAGTGCCCGGAATCCACACCGTGTTGTCGCCGCGCATGCGGTGGTAGCGCGTCAGCGAGTCCATGATGGTCTGGTTGAACGCGTGCCCCATGTGCAGCGTGCCGGTGACGTTGGGCGGCGGCAACTGGATGGCGAAGGACTCGGCGCCGTCTTTCGGCAGGCCGGTGCCGCGGTAGCCGGCGTGGGCGTAGGCCCGGCGTTCCCATTCCGGGCCCCATCGAGCCTCGATGGCAGCGGGCTCGAAAGATTTAGACAGGCTGTTGAGGCCGGGTTGTTGCAGTTCGTCGTTCATGGTGTCTTTGGCTGTTTCGCTGGCAAGTTCCAGCGAACGCGACATAGGGATACAAATGCCGCAGGGGAGGGAGTGTTAATCAATTTTGATTTTATTCGACACCGACTCTCTAATTGGCGTAAACCTGAATCCCCGCGCCTAAACGCCTTGTTCGCCAAGCGCGGCGTTGTGCTGCTGCTGTTGATGATTATCAAAGCTGTTTTTTCATAGTCAAAAACAATTTTCTGCATTGAGGCAGCCAATTAGACGCCGACCCCGATCCCCGCTAAGTTTTCATCGTCCTTGACAAGCTATTGTTCAAAGCAAGCGCTTCAAATTGGCCGGTGACCTCCGATAGTCGATTCTCTCCACTGTCACGATAATCAAGGCTTCGTCATGAAGCCTTTTCTTTTGTGCGCCCAGCATGGGCGCACTCCCGGAGGTGCAAGTCCTCCCGCAAGTTGATCACAACGAGCGAAGTGAAGCGCAACTGCATGAGGGCGACCGAGTGTGGGAAGGAAGCGTGGAGCGTAAATCA
>Ga0209123_1002584_pt1 | contig 14972 bp, 13 predicted proteins | sample BarGraIncu00431A_FD_184500 | JGI IMG/M metagenome (GOLD analysis project Ga0209123, IMG submission 184500) | Arctic peat soil microbial communities from Barrow, Alaska, USA - Barrow Graham LP Incubations 004-31A (SPAdes) (version 2) | ecosystem: Environmental > Terrestrial > Soil > Wetlands >...
CTATCTCATTCAGAGTACTTTCCTCTCTGAGAACCTCTAAGACGATCTTAGCTTTTTCTGCTGGGCTGTAGGTTTTTCTTTTCTTACTCATACCTTTATTATCTTATTTTTTCAGATCCGTGTCCAATTCCCTGGGGTCATTATAGGATACCAGTTACTTACTGTTAAAGACGTTGAAGGTTATTTAAACAAGACGTTTGATTCAAGAAAGACTTTAGAAGATAAAGCAAAAACCAACGTGTTGGGCGTGACTATTTCAGTAACGCTAATCATGGGTTTATCACAGGCACTATATAATTCTTTTCCAATGTTAACTAGTTTGAAAGTTCTTGCAATTATTATAGGTGTTTATGCGTTATCATCCATGATTTTAGCTACTTCTTTATCACTTAATATTCTTGGAAAGAATAATTATGTTTATGATATATCGCCAATGGACAAATCAACTAATAATCTTGAGGCAATTGCTCTTAATGCTGAGATTAACAGTTTATATAATGTTAAACGCAATAATTATTTATTTACTAGTTATAGACTTATTATCAATTTTTTGGTTAGCTTATTGGTTTTATTCTTATTAATAACCTTACCATTTGTCAATACTAAGGCAAGCTTACAGATTATTCAGGATAAACAGGCAAAAATTCTAGTTGAAGTAGATATATTAGAAGAAAAACAGCAATTACAAGGTCAGCTTCTACAAAAACTAGAGCAGAATAATTTGATTAAGGATAATATGTTAAAAGAACTTGAACTTATTAAGAGTCTACAACAGTCACAAAATGACATAATAAACAAAATCAATACTCTTCAAAAACAGTTAAAATGAACTGATGTGGGAGAATAGAATATACACTATGTGGGAACTAGAGCATTCAGTTAATACTTGAGGGAGTATGATTTGTTTAGTTTGTAAAAGACCTTGGAACTGATTTATCAAAGTATAATATGACCATTTGGCTATGTAGCCAGGAAATGTGAGGAATATGAGTTCGACGCTGTAGCAGGACGAATAAAATAATCAAAAATATCAAATAATTTTCGGTAAATCAATCTTAAAAACTTCGGTGAGCTTATTGATCCTAGATCTCAGGCATATTCAATCGCTGGATAATCACTCACTGATTTTTACCGATTCGTTTGTATGGATTAGGAGGAATCGGACATCAGTAAGAATCGCGATAAAAGAAAATTCTTGCGCTAACCAAAAATATAGAACTGCGATGACTTTACTTAAGGTTGATTTCTACTAATATGGCATTCGGAATGGTCTCCCGATCATGCTAAGATGGGCAAGGGAGTTACTTTGACTTCGGAGGAGCTAAAGAAATTAAAGGATCTACTGAATGGAATAAATCTATAATTGAGGTTGGTATACTGAACCGTAAGCATCCTCTTTTTGATTAAAGTGAGTAATATACTACGCTTATGATAATGAATTAATTAGCTAACATATGGTCACTGTCATAGATGGGCCTCGGTGATTCTACGTTTGATTCAGCGAAGAGTGAATAGTGTTGTACAATACCTCTGCTTTCGAGCGGGGTATTTTTTATCAGTGGCACGATTGGGATGTCATTTCAAAATATGGCGAAGGTAATATAGGGGAGCCCTGCATTCAAACCGATTGACTATAAAAAAACTTATAAAGCACTTGGCTGGTTTGGTAATATATAACTTCTCTGAATCGTGTAACTGGAAATAATTGATCTAAACGCCAGGCTCGTATTCTGCCTTGGGAGTTCAGATTATTTACAGTATAATGTTATAGTAGTTAGAAAAATATAATTTAAAATTAATAATTGACTATAATATATAATTTACAAAATTACAATACTGGCAAAATCAATAGTTAATAACTAAATAGTGATGATATTCTTAGGATTTATGATATTGATATGTTTATCTTATACTTATCTTATGAATGTTTAAATTAAAACAAAATAGTTAAATTAAAATTAACTCAACATAGTAAATTCGTATGGTTATATGTGGATTTGCGTATTTACTTATACAGGGTAGAATGTTAAAATGATACAAATATTGAGAGGGAAGGGTAAACTCACAATACGAAAACGCTCTATCGAGTGCTTGGTACCATTATTACCCGAGAGAGGTGTACCAGTGATGACCATGAAGACTGCGATACTCAAAATTCATAACCCTTCAAACCATAAGAAAGCTGTCATGGATTACTCCTTTAAACAGTATACCTTGGCATTTGATTTCCTGCTCAAACTAGCAAAGGATAAAATCCATGAGGTAGAAGGAGGCAGTTACAACGGTAAACTAAGTACCATGAGTATTTCAAAATATTTGGGCGAGATTAGTGGGAATTTGATCCACTTTCATATCAACGGTTCGCTGAGGGAATCTTTGCTAGCAGATGTTGCAGGTATTCTTTGCTCTTATCTTGAACTGAAAAAGATGGACGATAAAACCTCTTATCCTACTGTTCGCCGCCAAATAAATCACCGCGAGGTATTTTACCTTGAAGCTCTTTCTCGGTTGAAGATTAGTACGGAGTTAGTGGAGGAAAACGCCGCTAGAGATGACCTTCTCAAAGTTAAGAAGGGCCAATATATGCCAATGTTTTTCTCAAGACCAGACGGTATTGTTCGACGTAGAAACTTTGGCATTCTCTACGACAACGATAAGAACAATTACTTTGCATCCTTATACCTTTTACCAGATGATTCAAATAGAAAAAAGTCTATTCATGGTGAGTCAAAACTTTCGGCAATTCACCCTATGGAGAAGATTCTAAAACCCTCAAAAAGAAAAGTTTGCTATATTCTAGTGCCTTTGGCATTTGGTAAATGGCAGGAGAATAACTTTTTAAAATATGCGATAGAAAATCCTAAATCTATCAGAACCGCAATTCTTAAAAAGAGGGACGAAGAGTATTACCTCAATGTGACTTTTGATTTCCCTGCAGAAAAGCGAGAGGTCCAGACGTACTTGGGTATAGATCGGGGTATAAATAAGTTTGTGGCATTGACTGTAATTGATATTAATGGCAATGTGTTATACCAAGAAGAATTTAGCGGTAAGAAATATGAGTGTTTTCAAGACGCAATGTTCGTAAAACTTCAGAATGAACAGAGGACTGGCAAAAGTTACTTCAAAAGATATTACAAGGTTAATGATTCTTTAATCCATATTATTGCAAATAAGATTGCGTCACTTGCAATCCAATACTCTAGCCAAGTTGTTTTAGAAGATCTGACCTATCTCTCTAAGGGCGGATTCAAACGGAAGACTGGTAATAAGAAACTGGACAGATTAATGAACAGGAAGTTAGGTCGGAATCCCTATAACAAACTTAAACGGATTCTAGAATATAAACTTCCTCTTTTAGGGTTGTCAGAACCAAAACTTGTTCCAAGTCATTACACAAGCCAAACATGTTCTATGTGTAATCACATTGACAAGGCAAACCGACCACCACACCGAGTTGCTACCTTCATATGCGTTAAATGCGGTTTTAAGGTCAATGCAGACGTGAACGCCTCTATCGTCATTGCTCGAAGAGGAACTTGGTGGAAGAAAGGTGTTGTTAGGAAGGTTAACGACAAGTATATTGGGAGGTATGGAAGTATAAGTGTTCTTGGTGATAGCTATAAGGAGGTAATAAAGGAACTTCAGTCGCAAGTTCGTTTTACTTAAATTATAAAATTTAATACGGGTGTAACTAGTCACAGCACCCGAAACTGGTTGGCTCGGGATTCATAACATGAACGCCCGACTGGTTTGATGTCTTACTCCCAAAACCTTGGTTCTTCTTCTAGTACAGAGGTACTCACTTCGTGGGGAGAGATAATTTATTCATTCATTTATTGCAAACACCCTTGGCTACTGTGCAGAAAGAGTATTTGCGAAACGCTAAACTAAGTAAATTCCGTAAAGGCTTTTCAGTGGCGTATTTAGAATGCCGTTGCAATAATTGATTTAATATCTAGACTGTGACCCGAAGTACCAGTCGTAATACGAGAACTCATTGTAGTTGGAACCATAGATTAAATCTTATTAGGTGGTGACACCAACAGTCTTTATGGAACGCGAAAATAAGAAAAACAATAGCGCCCTTTCATTAGGTCGCTTCTTGTATTGTAGAGAAATGGACAGGAATTACAATAGAAGAAATAGGTTTTCAGAACGACTCGAAATCAGATAGAATTGGGCTACTAATAACAAAATAATAGTAACTACCAAGATACGCCTACTTGAAGCAACGTAAAAATAGATCGTACGTCTGTTGTTACTTAGTTGATGCCCTGCGTTTAGTCATTATGGGCGTTTAATACGGGAGTATTAACCTAAGTAATTGAATCCTCTGAAGCTATGGCTTTGTTTAGTCAACAAAGGGAAGTGCTGAATGAAAGAGATTATTCAGTATTTAGAAACTAGGTCAATATTAAGATCTTTCGTATGCTTTGAGCGTTCTTGTTTATTCTGGGAAACAAGTATTAAGATCCGCTTAACATAAAGCCGACAAATTGAAGGAGGGTTAACTCAAAAAAGATAAGAATAATTTTCGTTAATTTTGAAATTACCAAATACTTGCAAGAGTCAGGGCCAATCGGTCGTAATGATTTCGATAAGTTTAATATTAAATCATTTTATAATCATGGTTGGTGCTGGATGTAAGAATGCACTGCACTACACTTTAGTTTAGTAAGAAAATAGGATTTTAACGATAGTTTTGTGCCCCAAGGAGCACGGGGGTCTGGTATTCAATCTTTCTATAATTAATGATGGAGGGTAGGGGGGGATATTCAGTTGTAAGGCCAACTTGCTATATTTCTCTCACTCCGCACCAGCACACATAAAACTCGGTGCATTTCTAAAAACACAAAAAAATGTTTGTGCATAAAAGCACTAACCAGTAACACTTTAAGCAACCCATGACATTATGTTTCTTGGCGTCTTATCTGGTCAGTGCTATTAACTGGGTAGTAAACAATCTGTAACTGAAATTGAGGAATATATTTTATAGCCAAAAAAAATTCGGCTCCAATTTTAACGATACTATTACGAAATGGTGAATATTTTCCTTTCACCTTCTAATCCTATAAAATGGATATAGGAATCAATTCTTATATGAAAGTGGAGGTATGGATGTGAAGGTTATTGCTATCAACGGGAGTCCAAGAAAAAAATGGAATACTGCTACTCTCCTAAATAAAGCACTAGAAGGGGCAGCGTCACAGGGTGCTGAGACAGAATTCATTCATCTGTATGATCTTGATTATAAAGGATGTAATAGCTGTTTTGCCTGTAAGTTGAAAGACGGTAAAAGTTATGGACGGTGCGCCGTCAACGATGATTTATCGCCAATTTTTAAAAGGATTGAGGACGCCGATGCATTAATACTAGGTTCTCCTATTTACTGGGGGGCGGTTACGGGCGAGATGAGATCATTCATGGAAAGGTTACTATTTCAATACTCGGTGTATGATGCTGAACGGTCTACTCTTTTCAAAAAGAAAATATCGACAGGTTTCATTTACACTATGGGTGTAAATGAGAGTCTGATGGAGAAAATGGGATATGAACAGAATATCAAAATAATAGAGATGGCAATGAAGAGAATCCTTGGGTCATCTGAATCATTATTTATAACTGACACCTATCAATTTGATAATTATTCGAAGTATGTTTCATCTCTATTTAATGAAGAAATAAAGGCAAAGAGACGGGATGAAGAATTCCCAAATGATTGTAAGAAAGCATTCGAAATGGGTGCTAAATTCGCTCAAGCAAATAATTAAAGTAACGAATATCATGGGTGAATTTCGCGACATTCGTATGACGCGTGGTTTACCGTACTGTTGCAGTTAAGACAGTTATTCTGACTCTACCATATTGTAAAATGCTGATCCATTAGTCCTATGTCACATCGGACTTTTTACCTGATCAAAACGCTATGTCTACTTGAACAATAGTAATATTGGTTTTTCCTCGTCTGTTTTAATTCAATGGTCTAAAAACTTTGTCACACGGCGTCTTCATCTGTCAGCTGCTCCTGCTCCTGCAATTTTTACATAGTTGTAGCCATATGTTCTATGTTGTTAAAATCTGGATCGTTAAACGGCTAACAACATTTAACTATTCAAGATTCGGTTATTTATTTAATAACCCATTAAATAGTTTTGAACCGTTAAGACCGAATTAAACGCTTGTATGTCGCAGTGCTCCATATAACCGTTTAATGGTTAGCTCACTATGTTCGTTAACCATCTATCATATATATAATACGTTTTTTTTAAGCGATTTACTCGCCAATTGTAATGATTCTAAAAAATAACATGATTATCTTGACTATGGAGCGTTCCTATATAAATAGGTACCGCAAATTTACTGGAGCCTGACAAAAAGATAGTCGCCAGAGATCCTGGTTCAGCTTTGGGTAAGACTGCAATTATTAGGAACCGAGAAAAGTGTTATTGTTGATAATTTTTTTGGGGCAAAGAAATAGTAAAATAATGTCTTCCTAACAGCTAAATCGATCTGATACAAATGGTCTTAAAATGGTTCTCATTTAGCGATTATCAATTAGTATGATGGTGCGAAGTAGAGCTTATGTAAGTACGTAATTTTACTTATTACTAGAATTAACTTCATGAGGTGGGGAAGGGGCTTGTCAAACTTAAATAAAATTCTGTATGCGATAGGCGTAATAGGATTAATTATTACATTGTTTATTGTTTACAAAGATGCAAAAAATGTATTTGCGGTTAAATTTGCAATAGGCTATTTGATCTATATTTTTTTACTATTTTTTTATTTTCTTAGTATTACTCTTTTGAAGATGAGAGAGTTGAAATGGGTTGAATTAAGGAAAAGATTATTTAAGTTTGTTAGATTATTCTTTTTATATAGTGTTTCTGTATTTGTTTCAGTAACAGTGCTCGATTATTTTTTCAAAACATCGAAATTGGATTTTGTTAGAATACTTAATACATCTGGAAGTCTAGCCTTTGGCATGTCCTTTCTCGACTTGGTATTTCTTAAAAAGAAGGGCAGTTGAAATATTCTTAATTATACACAATTCGCGGTTCAACTGTGGGGCAATGGGACAGCAGCTGTTTCGGCCTCTGGTCTTCCTGGTCGTGTTCGCTGTTATAAAACACTGTACACCTAGAGCCAAAGATTATGTTTACGTTCCATAAATTTACCTTCATATGTTTGATCAAAAATTGTAAACATAGAATCGCCATAAAAATCGGGGGTTCTCGTAAATAATGTAAGCCTCTTTAGCTCCTTGAGTTCAGGGTGATTTACCATAGTCTTAATCAGCCATTTGCCAATACCTTTACCTCGATAATCTCGAATAATAAACACATCGGCAATATATCCAAAAGTGGTCAAATCACTTACCACCCGTGCGAAACCAATTTGCTTCCTACCACCATTACATTCATGGTATACGCCAAAACAATAAGTGGAATTATACATTGCTTTTTCCATGACCTCTCGGCTTCTACCCATTGCCCAATATGACTCAGTAGAAATAAACTCATGGATCATATCAATATCCAAAAGCGATCTATCAGTTGAAATCATAAATTCGGTCATTCTCCACATAGCAATTCACCTCTTTTTCCTATACTAGTTTAAAAAGGGCATGAATTCAATTGATACCCTTGGCGGAACACGAGAGCGGATTCGACTAATTTCATTATGGGGTCTGATCACCATAAACATCACAATAGTCTTTAGTGATAATCGTCGCCATGTTCACCACTCTTTCTACGATTAGCCTGGTCGAGGTTCTTCATTGAAACTGTTATGCGATAGATAGGAAAATTCCTTCGTGTGACGATAAAACCACAAGGGTAGAGATCGCTTAAAACTGGCTCTTATACGAGGATTTAAACACATTATAATTTTTGGCAAGGTGAATACATGCCGAATTATTCACAAGGGCAAGAAGGGTTGGCTATGTGGCTATCGTGGCATCGCTGGGGGTTGAGCTCCATTTTTTCTATTTCTTTTTGTGACTGTTGGCGGCAAAAAGTGGTTGATTTAGAGATGTTTTTATAGCCGTAAACATTGTCAACCGATTTTATAATAAAGGCAAATTATTCCTTAATGGAGAATATATAAACCTGTTCGAAAGAAGTCAGTTCCGCTTTTATTGTAGGTAACTGGTTCATCATTATAAGGGGGAAGGGTCTTTGCTATCTGTATTAAATTTAATTGGTTTGATAATCAGTTGCGTACTGGCTTTCTTGTTAGGTCGGAGATTTAGACGTTGGATACCAATAAGAAAAAAATTTGGAGTTGGCTCATACAATGCCGTAGGAATATTGATCATATTTATTACAATAGATTCTTTCTTTCCGTCACACAAAAATGATTTATATTTTGCAATTTGTTTTGGATTGGTGCTTGGGTTTGCAAGTAACATGAAGGAACAAGAGTAGAGATATTCATGGACGGTGTTTAGGCTATTCTGACGCGTATTAATGGGTGATAGATCCTTGCAGGAAAGATAGGAGACGACTAAGAATGTTCTTAAGAAGATTGAATTTTCTAAATGAAAGGATTCAAAGTCACAAGGGTTATCCGTTCTCCATAGATGCGTTTAAGGGTTTGGATATGATTGAATTTAACAACAATGTGACGTTTTTCGTTGGCGAGAATGGTTCGGGTAAATCAACGCTCCTTGAAGCAATCGCCTATAAATGTGATTTCAACACTTCTGGAGGAGGAAGGAACAACTCTTATGAAGTCCCTTCCTCTGAATCGGCTATGGGTGATTATATCAAGCTTTCTTGGTCGCCGAAAATTACGAATGGTTTTTTCCTCAGGGCGGAGAGCCTATACAACTTTGCATCTCATATAGATAGTCTTGGTCCAGACGCTTATGAACCATATGGAGGAAAATCCCTGCACAAACAGTCACACGGTGAATCATTTTTGTCCGTCTTCGCCAATAGGTTTGGAAAACAAGGGATTTACCTTTTAGATGAACCCGAGGCGGCTCTTTCTCCAACTCGCCAACTCACTTTGTTGAGAATTATTAGGGATTTGGAAACAGAGGGTCAATCCCAGTTTATAATTGCTACACATTCGCCAATTATTCTGGCTTATCCAGATGCACAGATTCTTGATTTCGATACTTCACCGATTTCTCAAACGACGTACGAAGATACCTCACATTACCAGATAACCAAAGGCTTTTTGGAAAATAGGGGCCGTTATTTGCGGAAACTCTTTGAAGATTAGGCTCCATCGTCACATCAGTGATATTTGTGAAGTGCATATAGAGGAATCTCTGTCCGACGGAAAGAAAGTCGGTTGTGGATATGATATGGTGTTTAAGCGAAGAAAATAAACTGCAAAGTCGTATTTATTCCATATATATAAGAAGAACATTACGATATGAGTTAGGTTAATAGCTGTTAGGGCTCAGTCCAATAATAGGCCAGTAAGACCAACAGCTGATTGCGGAAGTAGGTTAGTAATGAGATCCGCTTCTGCAATCACGGTATGCTTATGCTTGGTTTAGTATTGTTGAATCACTGGGGCAAGAATTACTAAAAACTGTGCCCCAATGATTATTTTGTCGGTTGAGTTGTTATGGATTGTAGCATCAACCTTCCAAAATATCACATTTACATAGTGAGGATTCCGCTACTATATTAGATGTATTCCTAAGATGTTAACAAGAACGATGGATACTTATTGGGTAGTAAATGCACATTCCTGTTTAAGGAGTCATGTGGTAATTATCAGCTACCAGAAGAGACCAAGATGTTCATTGCATATGTGAGCACGCTAGAAATTTCATTGACGGTCAGACCTATTAGGGAGACTATTGTTTTAAGCCTTCTTGCATTAAGATTACATGCTGAAGTAGAAGGGGTGCCAGTTAGTAAGTACAATCCACATCCATTTGACAGGACTGTCCAACGACTGGAAAATCAGAGTCCTAAAAATTTGGCGGGAAAAACAGTTAATAAATTAGACAATTGCACCAGCTTCCTGTTAGTTTAATATTAAAGCCTATTTCGGCTAAGGAGAAATTTCATGACGGGTAATAAAATAAAGATCAAATTTGCGCTTATTTTCTATGTGGCAATACTACTTTTATTGGGCTTAGACTTAGTTGGTTGTGGCACTTATTATGACGAGATAGGGGTATTGAAGGCCAACTGGGATATTGACATGCCACAGCCCTTGAAAATAATCAATGTAGCATCTGATGTAGGAGGTCTCCCTGCTGACGGAACCTCGTATTCTGTATTTGAATATAGCGACGAAACCATAAACGAATTGAAAAAACTCAGTTGCTGGGGCAGTGCGGGTACAATAATCACTGGTGGTATAGAGCGAATCCTAGTAGAACTTAAAGAGCGTGATGAAGTACCCGTTAAGAATAAAGAGCTAATGAAGCAATATTCGCCAGAGGTCAATGACAGTTGCGTGTATTACTATAAGGAGAAAAGAGACTTTAATTATGTGATCATGATGTTGGATGTGATCAATAAAAGAGTTTATGTTTTCCAATCTTCCACGTAGATTTGAAGTTAAAGAGGAAAGAGATCAAATAGCTTGAAAGACAGTAAATCCAACCAAAAAGGAAATAAGGGATAATCACATGGGCAATTATGGTTGGATTGATTATTCTTACAATAATTAGGTTTCCTTCTCATAAATTAGAACCAATGATTGTTTTAATTATTTCCATGATAATAGGACGAATTTATATTTTTTGTATCTAAACGGATAGAAAAATAGAGCATCCATATGACCCAGCACCAGCGAAGGTGACATTTTATTATAGTCCCAAAAATTCGGCGGGAAAGACAGTTGAAAAAAGAGCTGGAGAGGTAGGGGTAGATGGAAAGGCAGTACCCAAGCTGACTAAACAGATAGCCAAGCTTTTAATCGAGTTGATACAGTTGCACCTATGATTAAGTAGCGGCACCTATATCTTTGGAAAGTGTTTAGTCTCTTTGTAGTGAACTAATTCGCGAGAAACATCTTTCTCTTGGTGTAATAGCTCATACAAATATGGAATTAAGCTAGCTTAACGAAGGGATAGAATGGGAATTTTCACTTGTGTTTGTGGCAATACTTTCGGCATAAATAGGGAGTCAATTACAATTATCGCACTATTGCTCTCGACAAAAGTGATGGTTACCCATCACTTCTGCTTTAAAACGCCTCTTCTAACTTTTCTTTAAGGATTACTCTATCCCATAAAATAATGTTATTTGACGCAGCTAAACTTTTTGCTGAGTCAGTAAAAAAGTTGTTTGTTACTACAATACCTTTGGTCAGATTATAATGCCTAATTCCTGCTGCAACCTCTTGTATTGCTTTATTTGTAACAGCTGAAGAAAAGCATTTTGCTTGAATACCAAATTTAGCATTATCCTTTTCTAAAATCACATCAATACCTTGATCTCCAGACGCTTTGGTAACTTCTACTTGAAATCCCTTAGATTTAAATAAACGCGCAATAAATGCCTCGAATTCCAGGCCAGACATCAAGTCAACATCGCTAATTGTTATTTTTGGGGTCGTAGTAGGGTTTAGAAGCTCCTCCTCAAATTTTAAAAGATCTCTAGTTCTCTTGACCTCAAGTAGATGTTTTGAAATATAATTAATGTAATCAATAATACTCCAATTCTCATTTTCCCCTTTATTTCGCTTTTTCAGATAATACCCGAAGGATGCAACATTTGTGTGCGAAAATATATCTATTTCTTTATTAGAAGAATACATCGAAATACAGTCTTTAAGCGAATGTTGCTCAATTATCGGATCAATTACTAGTGCAAATCCTTTATTAGATTTTAGAAACATATCAGAGAAATAATCTTCTGCAATTTCTCTGAGTAATTTCCAGACAAAGTAAAATGGCTTATCTGAACATTCTTCATCATACTTAGGCGGTAGGGTGTTATGCTTACGAAGGACGTCCATAAGTGGTAAGAATTGTCTTATGTAATCTCTGACAATCTGAATTATATTTTCGTTAGAAGAATCTTTTTTAATATTAAGTAATGTTTTTTCTCCAATCCCAGATAAACGACTTACCAGTAATTCTTCCATGTGAGCGATATACTGAGGTTCATAAAAGATTGATAAGTTATTTTTACTTATAAAATTATAGAATATAGTATAAACATAGCTCTTATCACGCTTTATTTCACTAGTGTATTTATCTAATTCTAGTATAAACTCCATCTCATCCTTTGAGTAAACATTATTTATCGGTACTAAATATTCTTCAAGTTGATTGACTTGCCCCCTAGAGAGTATTAATTTTGTAAATATATCCTTAGTTTCATATATGAAAACAAAAACATTGTCTCCAAGGATTTGTTGAATTGACAAAGTGATAACCCCATTAGCACTGGTTACGATCCTGTACTTTCCTCCGAAAGTAAACACAAGCTTTAACGCGTCATCATAACTAACCTTAAGATCTGTATCAATAGTTTTATTGTTGTCTACTAATACGATTTGATCGAACATTAACTCCGAATAATTTGTTAACCCATTTTTAGCAGTAGCCTCCCGAAGATAAGCATATTCTTCTTGGAAGAACTTATTTTTATTCCATAACTCTTCAATTTGTAGATTCATGCTCTTCAACTCCCTATATTAGTGCTAAATAATTGCTCGTTTGTAATATTCTCCATATTAGCCAATAACCCTTCTGTCCTTCTTGCTTAATTAATATTTACCAGATGCATCAACTATCAATGAATCAGTCGCCCGAATCGAGCGGCTGAAAGCTGGGGTTAAGAGCAGTATAGCTTTCTTAGAGTCATTGGGCACAGGGATTAGAAAGATTATAAGAAAAATTTTGTCGAGTGGAATAATTAATTTCCATCTATATCAACTGGTGATGGTCTATGTATATATGCCTCGACCCTTCTATTGGTTACTGGACTCATGGGCTGGCAAAAAAGTAAGAGGAAATTTTCGGTTAGGTTAAAGGAGCCAAACATAAAGCATCAAAAACAAAGCTTATAATCGGGCACAAGTTGAATATTATGTCATTGTTAAGCGGCAGGGGGTGGGGGCATATTCAAACTAGTCGTAGAATAAAGGCTATCAATTGTCTCCGCAACTACAGGCATAAAACTTCCTAAGTTTTGAGAATTTCGGCAAATAACTATATGGAAATAATTCCATATTAAACCTGGTGATTTGTATTGGCTAATGTTAAAGGCTTGAATAACGGGGACAATTACTCATACAACAATGCCTAAGTAGTCAAAGCGGAGCATTGTAAAGGAATCTAAATTAGCGCCGATCAGATGTTTATCAGAACTTTTCTTGGAAAAATAAGAACGATCACTGATAGGGGAAATGAAAAAAATTCGGGGGCGAAAACTCAAAATAAACAAAAAGCATATACCGAGAATATACACAATATAGAATCGAGGCTAACAGATAAATTATAAATAGCAGATATGCAAGGGTCTTCATAGAGCTTGGATAGCGGGATATTAAGTTAGTTTTACTAAATAGGTCTTGCTCTCTGTCTCATAGTCAAATAAACCTTTTGTATCTCTTAATGTGCCTGAGAAAAGGAAGAAGAACATAAATAACAGATTACTAAGTAATAAGGCAAACATGGAACTCTTAAATATATTTATGAATCTGTCCAAGGCTTGCCTGAAGCCTATTTTATTGCCTTGCTGATCAACGATCTTTAACTTTGAAACAATATCCCCAATGCTACGGCTCAAAAGAGTGTGGAGAATGGGGAAGTATACTAGTGGGATGAATATAGCTATGAATTTGACAAAATAAGACGGTGAATGCATAAGGAGTATTGTGATTTCCAATATAAGAATAAAGTCAATGAATAGTGACTTATATCTATCTACCATAGACGGTTTCTCCATAACTCTACCTACTTCCATTCATAAAGCATAATATTTATTATATCACTTCAGATATATAACTAAGCATGAAATACACTTCCTGGAATCTACTGAATAGCCATATGGAAGCGTTATCAAAAAGAATCCATTTGAGTAAACTAGCGAAGCGAAGAAAGATATAAAACGAAAGGAATTATCATTATGAATATCATTACAAGAATCATCATTATTGTTGCCATCGTTGTTTCAATTACGGATTCGATAATATTTATTAAGTTAAAAGACCATCCTGAAAGGTTGACGGTAAAATTTCTTATTCTAGTGATTCTTGTTACCATAATACCCATAGCGATTAATGTTTGGTATCATCTTAATAGGTATGAAATCAAATTAAAATAAAGGGGTGTCCATGACGGACACTCCCTTAATCTCTAAAACTCCATATTGTCTAATGGGCTATATTTTTGGAACTCTTCCAATTTATCTTCGGATGACCAATATAAATATTTCTCTACCGTTTCAATGGTCCGATGCCCTAATTGTTCTCTGAGTGACGCTGTAGAGCCTCCATTCTTGAGGAAATTGATAGCGTAGGTATTTCTAAAGGTATGAGGACTAACTCTGATTCTAGGGTCAATATTGGCTTGCTTTCCATATTCCATAAAATTCTCATGAATGGTTCTGTATGCCAGTTTCCCACTATCTTGATTCTGAAACAATATATCAAGGGGTTTAACGTCTGGATGGCATAAGCTAATGAATCGTTGTAATTCAGGTTTAATCTTCTTAGCCATTCCTACAACCCGAGGAGTTCTGTTCTTACTTTCTCGAATAAGTATCCGATTATTCTTGAAATCAATATCTGAAATGGTTAGATTCAGACATTCACTGATTCTCATTCCAGTGGATAAAAGCATCAACATCACTGAGTAATCTCTATATCCTGCATGACGTGATTTATCAGGTTGTTGCAATAGATTCACTAGCGTTGCGTAAAATTGATGATCATTTGTCAAGTTGTGCACTGCTTCGATATACAGCGTAAATCATCGAAAAAATGCCAAATCAAGCCTAAAACCTGTATTTAAACATAAAAAAGCCTTATAA
>Ga0209123_1002585_pt1 | contig 14971 bp, 11 predicted proteins | sample BarGraIncu00431A_FD_184500 | JGI IMG/M metagenome (GOLD analysis project Ga0209123, IMG submission 184500) | Arctic peat soil microbial communities from Barrow, Alaska, USA - Barrow Graham LP Incubations 004-31A (SPAdes) (version 2) | ecosystem: Environmental > Terrestrial > Soil > Wetlands >...
ACCATCACATAAACCCATACGGCATTTTTGAGCTTGACCTGGATGCGAGACTTCCGCTTGGGGCGTCCGCACCAATGGCTGTCCCCGCTACTTGATACCTGGTGACATGAATGTTGGGTTTACCCCATACAGGCTGAAATCCTTGCCGAGCTGTTCGCCCTCGAGGAGATCCCGGAGCTCCCGTCACGCTACAACATCGCGCCGACCCAGGAGATCCCGGTGGTGCGTCAGAGTGCAGACGGTCGTAATCGTCTTACCGTGCTCAGGTGGGGGCTCGTGCCGTCTTGGTCGAAAGAGGCCAAGGGAGCGCCCCTTATCAATGCCCGCTCCGAGAGCGTAGCTGAGAAGCCTGCTTTCCGCCAGGCGCTTCGCTACCGACGCTGCATAGTATCGGTCACTGGCTTCTTTGAGTGGAAACCGGAGGGGAAGGGGAAAATCCCGCACCACATCACCCTAAGGGATGGCACTCCCATGCTCTTCACCGCGATCTGGGAGAGCTAGAAGTCGCCTGATGGCCAGCCACTCGAGTCTTGCGCCATCCTCACCACCGAGGCCAACACCCTGATGGCCCAAATCCACGACCGACAGCCAGTGATCCTGCACCCTGCCGAGCTAATGCAGGCCTACGCCGTCTCACCCAGCGTCAACGCGGTGAAGAACCAAGGGCCTCAACTGGTCCAGCCTGCGGAGCAAATGACGCTTCTCTGATACGGTTCGACCAGGAGCAACAAAATGCTGACATTCCGTCACACTGAGATAATGCCGCTGGTGTGCCAATTCCCAATCGGACTGCTCCCGCTGGTCTTTGGCGGTGATGAACGACTCAAGTTGGTCGTCAAAGCGCCTAAAGAAGCCATTTTGGCAGCAAAGATCAATGGTGGATTCAAAGTTTACGCCATCCCTGTTTTGCTACAGCAAAAACGAAGCATCGGATTGATTTCAGCTTTTTTCGATGACGCAGACGCGCCTCTTGTCACTTATTCACCGCTCTTTGCTGAGCCTGGGTCCGAACTGCTCCGCAAGCTGTTGCTTTGCGGCGCTGCCGATGTCCATGTTTTCGATGAAAACAACCGCGAGCTGCTCGGGTATGCGGCGGATTTCCAATGCCCAGCGGCAACGCGAGGATTAATTCAAGGGGCAAACCTTCTCTCGTTCGACTACGAGCTGGCGATATCTTCCATTCATCAAATGGGAACCTGGTTTGGCCTTAGATCCACTCAGGATGACCGTGCGGCCATCTCTGTTGCCTTCACGGAACCCCTCTTTGCGGAAGATCTCTTTATCCAGGACATGCGCCCCGAAAACCATTCTTACCACGGCAGCAAACCGTTCAGTTACTCCGTACTGGAGCGTCAGGAGCCAGGTCCATTCCAAGAGCGCGATATCGTGCAGATGTTGCACCGGATATTCTCTCCTGAACAAATCTATCACGGGCCGCTTCGCGCAACCGACCAAGAAGAGATCGCTGACATCCTCGTGGTGACCGAGTCGCACGCACTTTTCGTCCAGGCGAAGGATAGCCCGAATACCGAGAAGGTGCTGCAGAACTCCCTCAAACGCAAGAAGGCTACAGCCAAGAAAAACCTCGACAAGGCGATTGGTCAGGTGCGGGGAGCCGTACGCTATGCGAAGACCTCAACCCCCATGAAGATTTTGATCGACGGAACGGAGAAGGCGGTAACGCTAGACGGCCTGGAGATCCGTTCTTTGATAGTCCTAAAAGAGCTCTTTGAGGACCAATACCCGAGTTATAGCGAAGCAATCTTTTCGCTGGTTGAGCGAACGAAAGTTCCATGCATCGCCCTCGACTACATGGAGCTGCATATGTTCACGACGCATCTCGAGAACGCAGACGCATTCTTCCGAGCTTGCGATCATGTCTTCGCAGACGGCGCCGAAACGGGTGTATTCCGTCGTGCTATGATCAAGCCCAGTTTTGTCGGTTGACTTGGGGCCATGCTCTGAAAATGAAACCAGGCGGAGGTGGAGATGGGAGAACCTGACACCATAAAGGACATCCGGAAACTCGAAGACGCTGTGCGCGAGCACATCAACACGCATCGCTACCAAGCCGAGCTCCTGAAGAGTTCAAGCACCTGGAACCAGATCTGCAGTTCACTGGATGTCATTGATGACGCCCTCTATGCCATCGACTCCTATCTCTCCAAGGAATTCCCCGAAGACACGGGATTGAAGTACCTCTATTCTTACGGGCTGCTCCAGGCCTTGTTTCTCCAGCAAGACGCACTGAAGCACCTCGCCGAGGCGTTCGGGCTTAAGTATGCGGCAAATGATAGCCTCGTGAATATCAGGACCATCAGAAACGCCTCCATCGGACATCCCACTCAACACAACATCAAAGGTACTCGCTATTACAACTTCATTTCGAGGATCACAATGGCAAAGGGGGGATTCGACCTCTTGCGACATTTTGGGACGCGAGAATATGAGTTCTTGCGCGTAGATCTGATCACCCTGATCACTGATCAGTTGAAAGGGATAAAAGAGGGGTACGAGCAGATCGCGCAAAAGCTAAACGAGGAGGACAGGGTGCATAAGGAGAAATTCAAGGGGACGCCAACTTCCGACATTTTCCATTCGGCGATGGGCTATTGCTTCGAGAAGATCGGTGCCGGCATCTACTCTGCGTCGGGCGACGACAGGTCTTTTGGTCTCCTCCAACTCCGCTCGGTGAAGGAGACGTACGAAAAGTTCGAGAACGCGCTCAGGGAGAGGAACGAGCTGGACAACTACACCAAGTATGACCTAAAGGAGTATTCCCACGCTTTAAAACGGCTTGAATCCTATATGACCGGAGAAAGCACTGGGATGGAGGAATCCGACGCTCGGATATATCTCTCTTACCTGCGTCAGGAGCACACTCGTTTCGTTCAGCTCGCCCAAGAGGTGGATGATTCTTATCAGGAGCGTCCAAAGCCGAAGCCAAAGCGCCAGAAAGCCATTAAAGCCATCAAGATCCAGATCGTGGGGCCAAGCGACAAGGGGGTTTGAAGCCCAACGGTACGGAAACGTACGCTAAGGCAAATTGCCGAGGTGAAACTGTCTTTTAAATCGAATTAGGAGACGGGTTGTCCACTAATGCTGCAAAAACGACTTTGTGCACGGGGCATTTGGGGGCAATCACCACGTCTATAAACTTAAGATATATTATACGGTTACGGCTTAACGTACGAAACCGTTCCATTAGACTTCAAACCCCTTATAGGGGTCGCCTCAGAATTCGGATTGCAAAGTACGTTAAGCCGTTTGCTCGAAAACGATCATTTTCGAGAAGCGAGGTGAGAATGATTGCCGTGCCAGTGCGGGCTTTTTTATGCCGTTCTCAAAAAGCACTATCGTTTCTGACAGGTAAATTAGCCGGGTTTCGAGAACCAGAGTAGTCTTAAGTGGGAAATCAATCGCCTGCAAGGGTGAAATAAAAGGTTGCTCCCTTGCCCGGTTCCCCCTCCGCCCAAATCCTGCCGCCGTGGCGGCGAATGATCCGCTCCACCGTGGCTAGGCCGATACCGAAACCGCTGAACGCCTCGGCACCAGGGAGGCGCTGGTGGACAATTGAGAATCTATATCTTGGTAGGAAATTGAATTATTTTAGAGTCTTTAGCTGAGTCTTTGGCAATGAGCGCTTCCCTGGCCTGAGGACGCTTAAGTGTCGGCAAATACTCAACATTATTACGAGGCGACAGGAATCCTTTTGGTAATCCTATAATTTCTTCCAAAGCAGACTCAGGGTACGGCAACTGAGTGGTTATGTCGTCAACCGTGATGATGTTTTCCTTCACTAGTAGTTCAAATGAGCGGCGTAGGAGCTTTGGCTGTTCAATTGGGAGTTTGTCATCCAAAGGTTCGCGCTTTGCCCATCCACGCCTGTTGTAATTTATGAATAGCGTCCTGGCGTAGTCATCCTCGATAATCTCAAGGTCTCTGCACCTTACAATCATAGCTTTAATGCTGACTTGCCATTTATCCTTGAGTGCCCAGAAACCGTCAAGAGTTGGTGAGATTAGATCTTTGGTGAAGGACTGGGCTGGGAGGAGAAAGGCAGAAGCGAACCGATGCGCCTGCTTTTCGATCTCCGAATGGGTTTTCTGGTTCTGACAAACACCTTTGCTAAGCAGGTTGTGTAAGCATAAGTGAGCCAATTCATGGGATAAATCAAATTTAGAGCGAGCTGCACTTTGTTTTGACGATGATAGGAACACATACGGGATACTGTCATAGTCCGCGTATTGTGAAAGCGCATCAAGGGTATCTGCCTCGAGGTCAATGCGTGAAACCATCACGCCATTGTTCTCAAGCAATGTAACCACATTTGAGATAGGGCGATCGCCTAAATTCCAATGACGACGGGTCGCAGCTGCAAAGTCTTCGATATCTTGGGCTGAAAGCTTCGTATGGTCCGTAACGTCAAAACTTGGTAAGTTGGGCGCTGGCAGGTCGACATATTGTTTCAGCAAGTCCGCTATTTCCTGAAACCACGTAAACTTGCTTTCAGCCCTTTGGCGAGCTCCTTTAGTTGCCGTGCTGAGGGACCGGTAGTGAATCGGAGTATTATTATGTATATAACTCGCCTGCAAGAAGAAAGCTTTAGGAAAATTCAAAACCGAAGATATCCTGTCCAGCGTTTCAGGTCGCGGCGTAAACGGGGTTTTCCCGTCAACCTCACCTTTTTCATAGCGTGAGATTGCCTGTTTAGAAATACCGACCATTTCGGCCAGAGAGGTACTGGTCAACCCGCGCATATCCCGAGCTTCCTTCAATCTTTTACCATTAAACCCGGGCATTCCTTGCCGCATTTACTGCTCCTTCTTGACCAGGTTTTTCTTAAGCATCGGGTTTGCAACGTCCTTAATCATTTCAACATCGTCCTTTTGCAATGCCAAGTCATTTAAATTATAGTGCCCATACCATTCTTTGCAGTTGGCAGTAGGGAATCCCAAATACGCAAAATTTATGTCCTTACTTTGGGGTTTTGCGCCGTAAAGGATCAGACCATAGTAGCCATCACCATCGTCTATTATGTCCTTGAAAAAGCTTAGCTGGGCTTCTTCGGCCAGGGTTTTCCGGAAATTGGCTTTCCTGAACTTAGACATATCGTAACAATTATATACGGCTAAAGTTGTAAAAATGAGCCTTTTGCCCTCTGACTCGATTTCAATTTCGACATGGGAAGAGCTTTTGGATTTGTTAGGGACGGATCTGGCATTGAAACCATAATTTCGGCCAATACCTTTGATCGCATCTTCGACCATCGCCCTCCGATAAATGGGGAAACAGTCCTTGGCAACTTCCTGACTGAAATTAGCCTCACAATCGGTGACAGCTTTACGATGAGCACCATTCAGCCCGGTAATGACGTCCTTGAAGAAATCTCTAGAAATTGAACCAGTGATCGTGTTGAGTAACGTCTCACTACCGAAATTCATGCGGCCTCCAAGTGACGCCTTAGTGTGTTAGTCAACCTTATTGCATTTTCCAGGCTATTTGTCAACAGCTAACTAGGGAGGGGGTCGTGAGCGGCACGTAGGCAGGTATTTTTTGAAAGGAGAATGAAAGCGTTTCGGAGTTTTGTGTCCGCACCATTGGACCAGGGCATAGATCGACCACCGTTTCGTAGTCGATCGTTTGTGGCTCGATGATCAGTATCCCACAATCAACTCAGGTGTCCACAGGCGCTCGAGCCCGTTCTCGTCCTGGGCAACAGGTCTTATCGTTGCTCGGCGCTGCCAGTGCTTCTGAGCGCCACCGTTCCAAGGTCTCCTACGGAGATTCCGATCTCCCTTGACACCACCTCGACCGGAGAAGACTCCGGCGGTAGTAACCGTGCTACAGCTCGTTGTTTGAATCCTTTTGAGTACCTAGCCATTTGATCACCTCTCAGCCCCTTATATTACAAAAGGTATCGAGGCGACAACTATTCTGACACGAGGGGCCCCTAGTCTTTGTCCGCGGAACTGAACTGCGTCACGCGGAATGGGCTGAGTCGCAAACCGACGGCCAAGGCGAAGTGAGCCAAATGGCTCTTTTTACAGCTTGGTGGTCACTACCCCTATTTGTTGGAAGTCTCCTGGTGATCCGGGAGCCAGTGCGTTGCTCATCCCGTACGGTCCAGTTGCTTAACCCTAAACCTCTACATAACGCGAGTTTTCGGCCCATGGGACATCAAACACCACTTTGCGTGCTGCCTGGATGGCGTCCTTATCTGGGGATTTTGTATTTTTTGTATAGTTCGTCTGAAACAAGATACATATCTTTTTTAGCTCTGGAGCAGGCAACATAGAGCTTATTTTTGGTTTGAGGCACTAGAGTTTTTAAAGTGCCCTTATTGTAATTAGAAAGTGTGGTTTTGTTTAATACAACACATATGTCGTCATACTTATCCTCACCTTTGCACTCTCCCCAATTTCGGGAATAACAACCATACCTGTAATGTTCTTGCAAAAATAATTTAATCACTTCATTGCTTTTAAATATTTCATCTGCAAAATCTTCAGTGTCGACAAGATGGACTTTTGTTTCATTTTTATTATGTGATTGGATGGAAATACCGATATATTTAGTAATAAAATCACATGTTATGGGGCTGCATCTGTAACTTTTACTAAGTGTTTTCGTGTCATCTGCCATACCCATTTTAGTAAAAAGTTTTTTGTAGCCAGCGTAATCCTCATGGAGGTTTTTATTTACAGTTCCATCGCGACTGGTATCAAATGTGTGTTGATAAAAATCACCTACTAATGTTATTTTTAAGGGAGCTTTGGAGAGACTTGTAAGTAAATTAAAGTCGTGACCTGCAAGGTCCTGTATCTCATCTATAAAAAGATTGTCAAAATACTTTGAAAGTCTGTAATTTATTTCGTCTAAAACGCTTTGAGCTTCTAAAAATTTAGCTATTCTGTTACTATATATTTTATCTAATTTGTCAAAGAAATATTGTCTATCTTTTGAATTAGCAAATTTATTGGGATTCCTCTCGTAAGTAATTCCTTTAGTTTTGTGTTTATAGGACAAGAATGGTTTATAACAAAAGGAATATAAAAAGGTGAAATAAGGCAGAAGTGTGATGTTGGAAGGGAAATATCCAAATTTTGCAATGATAGATTGTCTTAGGTTTTCTGTATTATTATTAGTGTATGTTACTATTAATGATCTGTTGTGGAGTGTCAACTCATTGATAATGAGGGTAGTCTTCCCCGAACCTGCTACTGCGAATATTACTTTTTTATCCATAATATCGCTTCTTCAATGTATTTGGGGGGAGTAAGTGTGTCGCCTTTCTTGTCTAAAAGTTCAAATGCTGCATCTGCCTTGTTGCTCAGCATATATTCCTGTACAGTGAGTTTCTTTCTCCCAGATTTGAATAAGTTATCGCAGACAGAAACATTGTCTTGGTATAGAGCGATCTCGAATGTCTTTCTTAGGATGTCATTGTCGGAAAATATCTTTACATTGTTGTTTTTTGCGTAATCCGAATAATTTGCAACACAATTTGCATCATAGTCACCATCGTTATCTCGAATGACAGCAGTTTTTATTTGCAATAAAGCTGATAAATCCAAGTACCGTTTAAAACTTGTGCCACCAACAGAAATAACGTGGATATCGGAATCCTCTAGTTTACTTTTTGTGACCTTTTGAAAGAAAACGTCCATCAGTATAAATTCGGCATCACCTTCTACTAATATAACTTTTTTGGAGAGGATAAATTCAAGAATGTTATTGTCAGGAGCTTTAATGAAAAATTTAGCTGTTGGCTCCGGAAGAGATTTTAGTTGAACGGGGGTAACGTTATTGCTATTTAAAAGTATCGCTTTACGTAAATCTAATCTGGTGCTTATTAAGTCGTTATGTGTGGAAATGAAGAGTTGTCTCTCTTCTGAGGAGCTGATTTTATTTACCAACTTTTTCATGTTTATGTGACTTAGATGGTTCTCCGGTTCTTCTATTAGGATAACATCTAAATTACTATCGCTTTTCTTTAAAGCGAACTCAGTTTTTATAAAACATTGTCTACCTTTGCCTTTATGTTCTATGTTTATATCATTCTCTGCAATGGTTAAATCTGACTCCAAATTAGCTTTTAAGCTTGTCCTTATTGTAAATTCGTAATCCTCAATGCGATTATTTAAACCTGACAATACACGGTCTTTAAAGCGATCTTTATATTTTCTATATTCATTTAAATGCTTATTTTTCTCGGCATGTTGGATATGACTATTGTACATAGCCTTCACATATTCTTTAGTGGCGTATTCATTACTAATTTGTGTATTATCAATAAGTATATGTTTTAAATATTTACTATATCCGGTATAGCCCTCACCTGAAAAGGTCTTGAAAATAATGGAATAAAACTCAAAAGGAAAATTTGATTCTTCTTGTTTTAATATTTCTTTTATTTCTTTGCTTAATGTGTCGTTTGGCTGACAAATAAGTGTTAATCCGTCTTGAGTAACCCCTTCGGAATTAAATTTACCATTGAGGTCTGAATTGCCCTGTTCGTTCAAATAGAGCTCAATATATAGTGAAGGTAAATCGTTAAACTTTTTGTCTGATTTTAAAAAGTCAGAAATAACCGCAGAGTTAAACAGGCTATCCAGGCCGATGCTTTCGACTTTGTTTCTGCTTCCGCTTAGTACGATATCGATGGCTGAAAGAATCGAACTTTTTCCTGCTTCATTATCGCCAATGAACATGTTGAGTTTATCGTCAAGTTCGACAGAAAAACTGGGGAATCTTTTGAAATTTTTAAGTTTAATTTTCTTTATAAGCTTCATACACGCTCGAGGCGATATTTGGTCAGATCATAATAGCTTTGCGTGGCGTACCTGGGAGGCGAGAGGGTACCTTTCTCTAAAAAACGGACACACACCCCCAGGGAATCTTAATCTTAAGCTTTTTAAACCATCAGTTGCAATACGTCAACTTATTTCGGGTCTGCGACAAAAATATACGAGTTGCTGGTGATTTTAAACAAACGGCTCTAAGGTTCCACAGGATTTTCCCCTCCCTGTAGACACCGTAGACATTGAACCTGGATGGGAAAAGCTCGGTATCGCTGACGATCTTCTCGGGGAGCGGCGCTGCGTCCTGGATGACGACATGCCGCTTCATCGCCTCGATGATACCATCCGTTCGGTTTTAATAAACGTCACCTCGAAGGCTTTGCAGGGGCGATACTGCTGCAGCCGATTGGCGAAGGTAAAAGCATCGTTCATCTCGTAGTGCTGGAAAATATCGAGGCCACGATCCAGAGAGATTTTCCAGCCGTGATCGGTCATGATGTGGCGGGCATGGATGGTGCCGGTGCCGTCAAACTCCCAGGTTAAATTCACGCCCACCGCACTGGCGGCCTCCTTCATCTTCTCGAAGTTTTCCTTCTGCTGTTCACCTTTGAACTCGTCTTCCGTCGTCACCAGATGAACAGACACTTCCTCATCAGGAGCCTTATGCTTTACCACTGTCTCCAGAAATTCCATGAAGTTGCGCATCTGGTAAAACAGGCGGATGTACGGATCGGTAACCGTAATCGTTGACGTGCCCCTAAGATATGGGCCTAGCAGAGTATCGAAGGAAAGTCCCTTCTGGTTCTCCTGGAACGTGAGGTGTTTCTCCTTGAGGGCGGGCTCGATCGGTGCCAAAGCTTCGGATTGGATCGGTGGCGCACTCGATTCTGCAGTATCGGGAAATTCGCTATCTTCACCCTCGACGAGTTTCTTGTGGTAGTAGTTGGGGTATTCCTCCTCTTCAAGCGTGGTAACAGGTTTGGCCTGTCCAACTGCGTCAAGATAGGAAAAACGTACTTTACCGTAGGTGGAATCGATTCGCATCAGTTGGTCTTTGACCCGCTTGCGGCCTTCAATGGCGAACCGAAGCAATTCCTCAACTTCGTCCTTGGACGCTCCACCATGCGGGAAGAGTATTTTCATCAGCCCCGAGAATGTCTTGTTGATGCCGTCGCGATCTCGCGTCGAAATATCGGAGGATAGTGAGAAGTGCTCCTTGTAGCGGTCCGAGTAATCGTGATTGCGCAGCGAACGCAGGATTTCGGCCAAATAGTCAACCACGAACCCGTAACCGCTGGAGAACATCTCTCCTCGGATGATGTCGACCTCCCAGCCAGGGATGTAGAAATGGATACGGTCGAGAAAAGCGGAGTCGTAGAACTTGTCGGGTAATTCGCAAAACAGGTCCGAGTGCTTGAGCATGTAGGGTACGTTGTGCTGAGTGTTGCCTACAAAGACCATGGACGCCTCCGCGCCCAGCGTCTCAACGCCCCGCGAAAAGGATTTGTTGGCCATGTAGTTCTTCATGATATCGACTAGGGCCTTGTCCACGCGCTTTTGCTTTCCAGCAAACTCGTCAAAAGCGACACAGTCCCAGTAGCCAACCAGGCCAATCTTTCCGGAAGAGTTGTTCACGAAGAGTTTGGGAACCGAGACCTCTCCGCCGGAGATCAGAATGCCGTGGGGTGAAAACTCCGAGAAGATGTGAGATTTGCCGGTCCCCTTGGGGCCAAGCTCGATTAGATTGTAGTTGCGCTCGCAAAACGGAATCAGGCGGATCAACTGGGTCAGTTTGCTGCGCTTGCCGAACAACTCGGGGTTGAAACCGATGCTTTGAATGAGCAGGTCAATCCACTCGTCGGTGGTGAATTGCTTACGGGCCTCAACGTAAACGTCAAAATCGAAGTGGGATAGCTGGATAGGCTTTAGGGTTGACAAAATCCAGGGGCTAATGTTCTTGTCCTCGGTGAATTCGTACTCGATGTCAGCAATGCACCACACGCCGCTGACCAGCAGTTTGGGATGTGCTTTGACTGTACCAGAATCGACCAATACCTTCTTGATGCCGAGGTTGGAAAACTCCGCCTCATAGACGTCGGCCTTGTCGTTAAGCGCCACGCTGATCTTGTCGATGACCTTATAGCGACCCTTTTCCTTTATGGTCGAGCGGACGAGGCCCGCCTCATTGCGATGCACGTAATGCTTGCGCAGGATCTCCTTGACCGTATCGATGCCGGTCTGAATGGTCGGCTCATCGCTGGTGGCGCAATACTGCCCCAGAAGGTATTCCAAAACGTAGGAAGGAACAATTGCGTTGCCCTTGACCGTCTTGACGAGATCCTTACGGACAACGAGTCCTGAAAAGTGCGTGTTGATTTTCTGGTCAAGTTCGTTCATTGGTCTCGTATCCTTTAAAAGTCGAAATCGCTGGTAAATGAGCGCCGCATTATGTACCTAAGCGACTTGTATTCCTTGTAATGCGAAGTCCCTGCATGTTGTTCCGTAAGCCTGAGCACGACCTCCTGACCGTTGGCCTCGTCAGCCTTGCGGGTCAACACAAAGCGCACTTGCAGCTCCCGTTCCCGGGGGTTGTCCGAGCTCAGGTCAAATGTTAGTTCGTGGCTGTCGGAGATAAGGTCACCAGCCTCGGTGTAGATGCCAGCCCGAAGCACACGCGGCTGGATCTTGTCTGTCACCGGGCCGGCCTGATACATGGTTACCGCTAGCTGCCCTGAGCTAATTATTGAGCTGGCTCCGCGCAGAATGTCCACCTCGACGGCGGTGACATCGCTCTGGCGCTTCTTGTTGATCTTAAGCACCGGGATCACCACTTCCTGCAACGATGCGCCTCCATGCACATAGCGGCTTCCGGAGCCCTTCAGGCGCAGGCGGTTGATCGATTTAGGAATCTGAACCTCCACCTCACCGGCAAGGCCAAGTTGCTCTGGTGTGAACTTGTGCAGGCCCGACGCATCGACAAGCCCCTTGCCGAGCACGAAGCGGCGGTCCCGGAACAGAATTTGGTCTCCCTCGGCATCGACTCCGGAAAAGTCGCTTTCGTCGATGGCGCGATTCTGGTAGATGAAGCCATGGTCCGAGGTCACCAGCAAGTTGTTGGCGTTAGCCCCGGTCAGCTTCTTGATAAGGCGAACCAGATCCTGCAGGGTTTCTTCCACAGCCTCGAAAACCCGTTCCTCGGACTCCCGCTTGTCACCAGTGGCGTCAATGCGGTTGTGGTAGATATAGATTACGTCGTGGTCGCGTACTAGTGCCCGGCAGTCGTCGCCCTTCATGGCCATCAGCTCATCGGCCTTGCAGGCTGTCGCCCGTTGGCTGATCGCCTTGCCAAGGATCTTGATGCGGTTAGCCGTTCCCTGGGAGCTCTGACCATCCACTAGCACGGTGCCGGTATCGTTGTCGGCAATCGCCAGCTCCTTGTTGGGCAGCAGCGCCGCCATGCCCAGTTGTGTATAGCTGGGCAGTATCGAAAGAACCGGTTCCAGTTCAGCACTATAACGGTCCTCCTGGCGAATGAGACTCAACAACTCGTCGCCGATCTCATAGCGCATGGCATCGGAGATGATCACGCAGACCTTGTTGTCCTTGCGCAGGAACGGCCGTACCCAGTCCTCGAAAAACGCCTTCTGTTTGCGCACGGGGAAGGCTTCCCATTTAGAGGCCTCATCCACAAAGGTCTGGAAGTGGTCGCCCAGTTTTAACAGATAATTGTTGGAATAAAGGTTTTCGACCTGGTCAGCTAGGGAGCCCATCAGCGACGCCTGTCCCGACATGCGCATATGGTAAGTGAACTTGCGATAGAGCTGATCGAGTTGATACCAGAAGCGGCTGTAGCGCTGTACACCTTCGGCCAGGCTGTTCATCTCGAGCTTGGCCTCGCCCAGCGCATAGATAAACTGGGCTGCGTAATCGACCGCTTCGTACAGATGGCGACATTCGGAATACCAGTGACCCTGTCGCCGCTGGCGGACCCAGACCGACACATCGCCGCTGGAAACCGTGCGCGAAGCGACGGCCCGTACCAGATCGCTGATAATCTTCTGGTCGATCAGACGGAAGTAATCCAGGTCGATCAACTCCCGGAAATCCAGCTTAGCAAGATCCTGCTCAATGCCAAGGACCTCGGCACATTCTCCCGATAGGGTCTCGAAACCGCCTTCGAATTGACGGCTGTCTTTCCAGCGCTTGAGAAAGACCAAGGCGTCGCCGGTCAGCTTCACCTGGCCGTCTGTACCCATGGCATAGCACGACTTGAACAGCTCGATAGCAAAATCACCGATGCCGGGCTCGTCAGATTTGTAGCCATAGCAGCGGGTCATCTGGTCCCAAAGGAAACCGTCTAGGCTGCACCGATCGACCAACTTGATTTTATCGTCGCGGCCGTCGGCCAGCTCCTGCAGCAGATTTTCCACCACCGCATCCATGCGTGGCTCGCTGCCTGTGCATACCCCAAGCATCTTCACACGAATCTGTCCGGTGGTGTCGTCCGCATTCAGCAACTTCTTCAGGGCCTCCTTGCGCTTGATCGCCTGGAAAAATTCCGCATGGGACTGCACAACATCCGTGAATTCCAAGCCAAGATCAAGTTCGGACAGCCAGATGGCAACCTGGTCGGTACGGAACTCACCGTGGGCCAGTTGGACGTCCAGCAGCCAGTTATCCAGGTCAGAAGGTTGCGGCCCTTTTCGGTAGAGCAGAAATTTTTGCTCCGCCTCCTCCCGCAATAGACGATATTTGATGCGGTACTCGTTGTTTGAGATCTCAATCTTCTCAATGCCGGGCAGCGACAGCGCCTCAAAATCGTCACGCAACTCATTCTTCGCGTCGTACCAAAAGACGATACGGTGTTTTTGAAATAATCTGGTCAATGCTGCTTGAATCTGCATATTCATAGGACCTTCTCTTCTACGACTTCCTCGTCCGAATCTTCCGATTCAAGAGCAACTGGAAGAGCGGAGAACATGAATACCCGGCTCTTCAGCCTTTCTTTGAGAGCCAATCTTCGCTTCTCAAAAAAATCGCTGAAATCGCTGAACTCCAGGCTGGCTCCATCGACCAGAAAATCTTTTCCTGTATTGATGCCATCTATCGCATCTTTGATGCTGATAGCCTTTTCATATTCACCAGCCATAATTAGCCCACCTCGGGCGTATCCAACCCAGGAATTTTCCTCAAAGCAGCACCGAAGAGCGAGTAGTTGAACTTCACGCCGTTCTCCAGGTCGATATCAATCTGCTTCGTTGCCAGTGGGTAGAGTACCTCGCGCTCGTACTCTTCCATCTCCACAATCATCTTGTTGATCTTCTCGATATCCTTGAGGGCCTTGGTTTTTTCGCCCTGAGAGGCGCTGGCACTGATGCTGACTGCTTCCAGATGACTCTTGTGGGCGGTGAGCTTGGTGCGGAACTCCCGCAGGTACTCGTTGAGCACTATGCTGGCCGTATCCGGGCGGTAGCGGTGAATGTAGATCAGCGCGTTGAAGCTGCCTTTGGGGCTCGAAAACAACCAGTAGATAGGGCGCTTTTTGTAGCGCTTCACATGGTCATTGTAAAACTCGCTGAGGAAGTATTCACGGATGCTGTAGTCGCGCTTGCCTTTGATATTCAACGCATTTTCGACAAACTGAAAGTTTTCCTTGTAGTGTTCTTCACCAAAGGCCATACGTAGAAACTTGCGGGTACTCTCGGCAATATCGTCGGTAAACCAGTCGCCGTCGAGCATCGGGATGACGTTGTCGTCGTCCGCCGGAAAGCTCGGTTTCGGAACCCGTTTCAGATAGTCCTCGATGGTTTCGCCCTGGTTGGCCAGGATCAGACCCGGCTTGTCCAGCGAGTAACGGCCGAACATGCAGCCCACGGCATAGGAGACCAATTCGCGTATGGTGTCTGCCAGCAGCAGCGTCTCCAACTCGCCCTCACTCTTGTCGTTACCGTAGCGGTAATGAGGATTGCAGGTCAGGGTGATTTCGTTGAGCGGCACCTGCGGCGTCAGCTCATCCTGCAGACCGTAGGCCTCGATAATGATGCGGTTGTTCTCTTCCTCCAACCGCTGCATCTCCAGCGTCGTCTCCCGCCAGTGGGCACGGAGCTTCTGGTAGGTGGCCTTCAGGGTAGGCTGGTGATAGTCAGGGTTCAGCAGTGGCAGGGGGG
>Ga0209123_1002586_pt1 | contig 14970 bp, 13 predicted proteins | sample BarGraIncu00431A_FD_184500 | JGI IMG/M metagenome (GOLD analysis project Ga0209123, IMG submission 184500) | Arctic peat soil microbial communities from Barrow, Alaska, USA - Barrow Graham LP Incubations 004-31A (SPAdes) (version 2) | ecosystem: Environmental > Terrestrial > Soil > Wetlands >...
GACTGTTTACTTACACCTTCCGTGTAAAGCCTGATAATGCTTCTTACCTTGCTCATAATGATTAGTTTATTTGACATTTGGATTATATTGTACAAAGCCAACATAATCAAAAATGCCCGCTAATCAGAAAGGATATATCGTTCTTAAAGGGTGGTCAATTTGCTCCGGCAGAGACTGACCATTTTGGCCGGCAGAAGGTGGTCAATTTGCTCCGGCGGAGACTGGATATTTTATCCGGCGTGTCCAGTAATTAGTTCTTTGTCCTGTACCTCATTTAATGAAGATTTCTCATTTTTTTTACCATATTGTGGCTCGTTATCAAGTGAGGCTTTATTAATTTCTGGATATGCATAATGAAACCCAATTAATCCAAGCCAATAAGACCGAAGAAGGATATGCGCAATGAAAAATAATAAGATAATATAAAAAGGAGAAATCAGTCCAAATTTCCAGAGCCTAGTGTTATCGCTTAAATATCCAAAATCAGAAAATAATTGAGATAAGAAATGATCAATATAAGGTAGGGATTGCAAAAGAATAATTACTGCAAAAGTTGAAATAATAATTTCTGGATTCCAAGTTTGACCAAAAAGTCTAGTTAATTCAATTGGTGGTTTCTGTCCTACGCTTTTTTCATTAGCTGAAGTACCTTCTGCTAATGTTTCAGTTCTTCCTGGTTCAAATTGATCATTCATAATTTTAGTAGTTTAACTCAAAAGTATAATTTTATTTTTCAAATTTTCTTAATCCCTGATTAATTGGAAAGTTTTTTCAAATAGGTTTGAATCCAATTTGTGATTTTGATTTTTCTTAGGGATATTGAACAAGGATGATTTGTTTTCTGAAGAGTTATAGGGCAGTTAATTTGGAATTGCAAAAAGGCAAAGTTGAAATCCGTAAAGAAAATGGTTCTCTGGTAATAGCAATTGGGAATAGCGATGCTACAAATGCAAAATGGTACGGTTCAGACATCGCCATAACTACAAACAAAGGAAAAACAGAACTACGAAGAGAGAATGGCTCATTAATAAGAACTTTATAAGAATTAATGATCTTATGAAACCTGTTGAAAAATAAGAAAAGTTATTACAACTGATTATATTTGCATACTTAAAATATAATAATTATGAAAATTCGGACATATTCTTACAATCGGACAGGATTTGAAAAACCAGATGGATCCTTTTATGAATTTGATGATATTGATAAAGCTAACCTTGGATGTGGAAGTTGTAAAATTTACAGCGATAAAAGTAAAGAATCATTAATTATGGAAGGGTATTGCCTTGATGGTGAATATATATGCCCAATTACTAGTGATTCAGAACTTAAGAAAAATGCAACTTTGATTGAAGAAATGTTCAAAAGGCTTAAATTGTAGTATATTAACAGGATATAAGCAATTTATTTAATGAGTTAAATTATCAATATTATAAATCCTTAAATACCTAAAAGCTTTGAAAGTTTACGCTGAATTCTTTGTTGAAAATGGAATTGAATATAGAACTAAAACTATCCTTCAGTTTGGTGATAATTGGGAATTAATCGGGTCAATTGTCATGAAAAATCCTGGGAGTGCAGCTACTAAAAATAAAAACCAAATTGAGGATGATACATTAAAGAAAATTAGGGTAAATTACTACAAATCTGGTATTGATAAAAAAAATTGGTTTGTATTTCAACCTGATCCGACAATGTATCAAGTTGAAAAGATATTTAATGGTTCATATATTGGAAATCGAAGAGAATTAAACGGAGTTATTCTTATATTTAACTTATTCAACATAAGAGAGAATGATATTGTTAAGGCAAAAAATATTTATAAAATAGCTATGGAAAGTAATTCCCAATATTTGCATCCAATTGAAAATGAAGTAATAGAATTGTTTAAGGACAAACCTGTTTATCTTTCATGGTATTGGGAATGGCAATTTGTCAATCAGTCATTAGCTAGTAAAATATTTGATTATGTAAGTCGTTCAAATTTTATGTATTTAAAAGATGATAAAATTAATAATTCCTTCTATCATCCAAATTATATTAATAGACCTAATATATATAAGTCTCCAAAAGTTCAAAACATATTACAATCATTTTTAAAATTCTATAATTAAGTTATACCGCTCCCATAAAAAATTGGCCGAAGCACTTCTCTTTGTAAGTTGTGCTTTTACCCAGCATACACACTAAAAATTAAAACTATGGAACCTAAAGAAATAGCACAGAAAGCAATTGAAAAACTTAACAAACAAATTACGAATGAAGTATTCCTAATTATTCAAACCGATAAAACTCTTATGCACAGCTATCTAAAGGCTGTTGAAAATAAAGGATTAGACGTTGTTAATCGAGCAATAGGTATGGAGGTAAAAAAGCAATATAAACTGGTAAACATTAACGATCGGGAAGAAAATCCATCCTGCACTTTAATTCAAAGCCATCAAAAATTTGAATAATCCATTTTGATACATTAGAATTCAATACACAGTATAAGATGTAACGAAGATCAACTCGAAAAAAACTAATCATGAACGAAAAACTGCAAGATGTTTTGTCAAAGCCATTCCTATTAGTTCAGATTGGTGATTACGGTGATGATTCATACCAGAGAATACCCATACCTCCGGGGCTGCTACATATCGCGTTGGAACGTCAGCAATGCGGTAAAATGACCTATCCTACAAGCTTTTTCTTGCCACCTCCTCATTTCCACCTTCCATCAGATATACAAGGCATTCTCATGAATAAAAGCGATGAATTAAGCATCAACTGCTTTGCTTATTGGGCTCAAAAACTTGATACGCGCGTGCATGAACGAAGCTGCATAAACTCATCTCCAGACGAACTTCTCAGGTTTTCAAATATGGTGAACCCTTTCTGGGCAGTAATCGTCAAAAAGGAGAAGTCAATAGCTCCCAAAGGGAGTCTTGCTGGCCGGTTTTTCAAAAGAAAGACGCTTGATGGCTATGCCTTGGAGCCACCAACTGATCAAATCAACACAGATGTCGTCTATACCGAGGCTGGCAAATCTACGTTGATATTTCAGAGCTTGGAAATATTGAGAGAACATGTGCTGATCAATCTTAATCAATACCACGTTTTTTTCACACCTACAGGTAGTCAAAATCTTGAACAGCAATATAGAGGGAAACTGCTTCCTTATCGTTCCTCAATGTATGGAACATGTTCCCTGCTGGTACAAGGTAGACCTGATGAAAAGAAAGAGACTGGCATATCTCTTTTGAGGCCAGAAAGCGCGACCTGCACTGTAGTTGCTCTGGCATCGCTTCACCAGCACATTTGCGGGCGAGTATTTTAAACTGATAACCATGAAATACAAAAAATGAATATCCAATTAAGAATTAATAGAGATATTTCTCCCTTCATTTACAATGAAATTGAAAAGTCAAAATATTCAATTAAGGCTGCTATTGCTTGGTTTACGGATCCAGAACTATCAAAATTATTGCTTCGTAAAAAAATTCAAGATCGAATTGATGTTTCCATTATTTTATTCAATGACGACATAAACAAGTGGCTACATGAATTAACTTTACTTGGTGACAGTGTAAGGTTTTCAAATATTTTTAAGCGTGAATATATTATGCATCATAAGTTTTGTATAATTGACAATGTAAAAGTAATTACAGGATCCTATAACTGGACAGTAAAAGCAAGACGCTTTAATAAAGAAAACATAGTATGTATAGAAGACGAAAAAATTGTGACTGAGTTCAATACTGAGTATGAAAGTTTATTCAAAAATAGCCTGCCTCAAAGTGAAGTACCCAAATTGCAAAAAATAAATGAAATAAGTAAAATAGAAAGCATAGAAATTCTCAACTTAGAACAAGCATATAACAAAGAAATTGAAAGGAGAATTGCTGTAGCAGACAACTTGAAAATTGGAATTGATATTTACATAGCTTATTCTATGATAGAGAAACATACACCTGTAATTGCTGCTACAAAATTAGCAACGGCAGAAGATGGACACATTATTTAGTCAGGTTTAAAAAAATTGGAAGAAGCAGGTCGACTTGATTTAAGTTTTGAAGAATCAATAATTAGGAATGAATATGCATCTCTTTTTAATGAAGAGACTAAAAAATTAGCTAGATCCAAATTGAAACAACTTAATTTTTTCTTAAATCCAAAATATAAACATTTGTGGGACAATTACATTTGAAAAACTTGGCCAGTAATTAAGCGGTTTGATTAATTAGGTCATAAATGTATATCATATCAAAAGCGGCGCAACTATAAACGGACAGGTTCATCAAATTTCTTATCAGGTAATGGCGGAAAACTACCGTGATAAGATTCAACAAATTTTATTGTTTCCGGCATAGTACCACCTTCTTCCATAAGTGAATCAACCAATAAGTTTAATGAATCGCACGCAAGTACGGCTTTTAGCTTAAAATAATCACCATCTATTTTGCTTTTAGAAATGTGACTTATTAACATTTTATGAAAATCATCAATTTTATTTTGGAAATATGCTATTTGCTTTATTGTTTTATTTGAAAAAACATGAAGATTATTACCTGCATAATTTAGCATTGTATTTGGTATTGGGTTATATGTATAGATACCTCCGTTATAAATATCCCTTAATATTTGGTCTATCCGTTGTAATTCAGTAAGTAATGCCGTGGCAAGTGCCTTTCTGGAAGATTCAGATTTTTTCTGATCTTCTATTTTAGGAATAATTACTGACAGATGAGTCCAATATGTGTACCAGATAATTGTAATTAAGGTAACAGAAAGAATTGCAACATTTGGATCATAAAATGATTTAGGGCCTCCAAAAATTTCTTTAATACCAGAAAATAGAGATAAAATTATTGTTCCTAATGTACTAATCCAAGCAATCAGCTTGGCAATTAAAAAAGGTTTATGCATAGTTAATTTACCAATGAAATTTTAATTTATCTAACAATATCAAAGATTCTGACTTCAAAAGTAATAATATAAGAGGGGCAATCTCTATGATATATTCAAATTCCAAAAAAATTAAGCGATTTCCTTTTAATACTATAACCCATTCTGCTGTATGAAACTAAAATCTGAAATCTACGTTTTGTAAAGGTGAAAATTTCGTAAATGTGTAAAACATTTCATATTGAAATTGCAATTAAAATTTATCAGTAAAATTAAAAGTATTGATATACAGCCATATGTAATATATGTGTAGTCCAGCTGGGCCCACCAATTAAGTCAATCAAGTACTTTACTTAAAAATGTGTTGTTGTGTATTTATCCGGCATGTTTCCATAAGGTTTTTGGTGTATTTTGAGGATCTGGAATTCTTTTCAATTTGTATGGATTTAATAAAAATCGAATATTCGGAAGATGCAAGGCAGTACCAGTTACATATAGGAAATGGTTTCTGGATTGTTTTGGTAACAGTTCTCCGACTGATTTCCTTCTGATTAGAACCCCTTCATTCACCGTGGAAGAAACGGCTAATTTGCATCAAAGAAATGTCGTGTAGGAAAATCAAAAAAATCCAAAATCCTCCTTTCTAAATTCTTTAGATGTTTTTTTTTAATTGCCGATGTTCAACCGTATGATAATGTGTCCTCTGCATCATCGTGTTCGTTCATCCCAATCTTCATGTCAGAATAAATGCCTTCTTAGAATTTGACATTTTATTTTTTTGAATCATCGTCATTGTAAAAATCATCACTTGTATCTTTTTTCTCCCTTATTTTCTGACTGTAATTGACTCTCGAACTATTTTCTTTTACAAACATGGCCTTCATATTTGCCTCATTCTTTTGGAAATGAATTGTGTTCGTTGTCGAAATTGATGAAGCAAATTTTTCAACATCATGGTCTGCTCCGATATAGGTAAATGTCCACCGGTTTAATTTCAATTCATTAATCAACTTTTTAATTGCACTCCCATTATATTCTATTGAAGCGTTTTCTTCTCCATCAGTCAGAATTGTTACCAAAACATTGTAGTCGGTGAGGTTCTCAACAACCTGGCGTAATTTGGCAAAGCTAAAACCCATTGCATCGTACAAAGGAGTCGAAGCATCTGGTCTGTATCTCTTTCGTCAATCGATTCCAGCTTACTTACCGGATCAATAAAATGCAATATTTTATGCCCTAGGCCATTGAATGTGACCAGAGAAATAAAATGTTCCTGTTCCGGAAATTCTTTCTCAATTCCCTTTACTGTTTGTACGATCTCATTAAATCCCTGGATAATCGTTTTCTTGATTGATTCCATCGAACCACTTTCATCCAGAATAATTAAGTTGTGTACCTGATGTTTAGTTTCCATGACATATAAATTTATGTTGTGTAATAATAATTTTGTTTGATTTATAGTTTTAGCATATCTTTATCTCTATGATATTAATTATTAACAGAGTAGGAGAGGAGTCAGCCCTGATTTCTTTTTGCAAAAAATCTCGTTTACAGTCTGGGAAAGTCTCTGAGAAAGATGGTTTAAAGGTTCACCAAATTCTTTTGATCGTTGCTCAAAAGCAGCGGCTAAAGTTGTGTAATACCATTGCTGATCAGATTTTGGCGCATTAAATCTTTCCCACAATTTTTCACCGTTCAAAACATAATCCTGTCTGATGGCTTCGGCATTATCAAGTTTGTCTGCGCATGAGACGAGAAGTTGTTCAAGAGTTGCTTCTTTGGTGATAAACTCAATGGTATGCTGTTTTCGCAACCACCAGCTTGTTTTTTCGTCCTTTCCTTTACGCATATGATCTGGCTCGGAGGCTCCTGTCACCAATGTGGCCACCCGTTTGCCAAATAATCGCTCCACCTGTTCGATGGTTACGGATGTATCTTCCACTACATCATGCAGGATTCCGGCAGTAATAATCTCTTTGTCGCATCCATTCTCGCACAATGTTTTCATCACATTCATCAGGTGCGAAATATAGGGAATGTTGGTTCCCTTTCTGTATTGTCCCTGGTGCGCATCGGCTACGAATTTAATTGCTCTGAAAACCATGGTTGTTCTTTATTTAGGTTAAGGTATCTTTTCAAAAAGACAAAGTTAATGGTTAGGTATGCCAAAACTTGTCATACTACTAATTTTTATAGAAATTTTGTGCTTCAGTTAGTAATTTCTCTATCTCCATCTTCAGACTTTGCGGTTTTACAACTTTTGCCTGGGTGGCCATCATGAGTAACCGGTGTTTCAGTTCGAAGTTGACCACTAACTTATAAGTGAAAATAATTTCGTCAGGAGTTTCACTGATCACCTTTTGCGAAGTATGAAGCGGTAATGTTTTGAGCAAATTTCCCTGAAAAGGGTTGCAAACGAGTTCAATATCTTCAGCCACATCCTGCTCTGAGGCATTAATTCCAATTACGTTCCGGAACAAAGAAAGAATATCATTCATCTTCTCTTTTTTGAATTGATGACCCGTTTCCTGTAAACCTACAATCCGATCAAGTCCAAAAGTCCTGATCTCATTACTACCAGACAACAGACCGATCACATACCATCGGTTCAGGTATTCCCGCAGCAAGTAGGGCTGAAAACAATACTCTTTCTCTTCTTCAGCATCAAAACGCCTGTATTTCAATTTGATCTCCGACGCATCCTTGATAAAAAAGGCAATATCCCTGATATACTGCACCCCTTTAAAAGAGTTGTAATCTTCAAATTCAATGATTTCAGCAATATTGGAACCTTCCTTCAGATAGCTTGTCAGCAGCTCCATATTTTGTGAAAACTCAAGTAGTTTTAAAAAATAGGGGAATGTCTGTTCTTCATTTTCAAGGTAGTATCCTCGCTTAATTGTTGAATAGTGAATATCGAGCCCAAATTCGGCCCGTAAGCTCTGGATATCGCGTTTCAATTGCCTGTCTGAGACCTTTATCCCGGTCTCGCTCATCCTGTCCAACATCTCCGCACTGGTTGGATATTTCGATTTTTCAATTAATTGAAGAATCTGAAGGTATCGTTTAATTTTAGCCTGGTAGGACATATTAAAACAAATTTAAAATCATAATAATTAAGTCAGATCTATTTAGATTTGTTGAAAAATATCTGATATATTACCCTGATTTTAGATTGCTTATTGCTAATAACCAACGTATATAAATCCTTTGATTGTGCGGTTTGTTCCACCTAACCTAAGTATGTAATAATAAGTTCCACTGAGGAGAGTAATACGGCTATTCGAAATTTTGTTTACAAATTTTCCATCCCAATCGTTAAGGTAATTATCATTTTCGTAGACTTTATCGCCGCTTCGCGTAAAAATTATCAACTTTGATTCCGGGTAGTTTTCCAAACCTTTGAATATCAATAAATCGTTTATTCCATCACCATTGGGAGAAATTCCTTCTGCTTTTATTAATGGAGGGTTGATAACTTTCATTTTCTTTACCGTAGCATACGCAGTTATACATCCATTCTTGTCGATATAATTGACACTTAAAGTCTGCCACCCTAGCGTAATCCACTTAACTGTGGCGGAGTTGGTTTCTGAACCAGTTGAAATGATTCCGCCTGCTGAAACGATCCAGTCGTAGTTTGTCATATTTGGTTCCGTAGTACAAACATAACTTGACCCGATCCAGGTAGTGTCAGAAATGGAGATTGTTGGAACCGGCAACGGATTCACTATTATGTTTTTAACAGTTACAGCTTTTGCTATACAACCACTGGCATTAATATAGTTAACAGTGACTGTCTGAGGACCCGGCGTGTTCCAGGTTACATTAATTTCTTTGGTCGTAGCGCCTGAGGTAATATTACCAGCTGAGGACACGAACCAAGTATAACCAGTCATCCCTTCCTCTGTGGTATAGATCACGTTTGCCGTTCCTTCACAAACAACGGACAAGCCTGCAATAGTCGGTGGCACTGGCAACTGATTTACAGTAACATTCTGAAAGGAGGCAGCTTTTGCGGTACAACCGTTTGCATTGATATAATTGACATTCACTTGCTGAGCACCGGCATCGTTCCAGGTTACTGTAATAGCATTTGTTGCATATCCTGCGGTAATTGTTCCACCTTCAGAAACATTCCATGTGTATCCGGTCATATTAGCTTCTGTAATATAAGTATAACTGCCACCCATACATGTGCTGACCGGACCAGTGATGGTTGGCACCGGCAACGGATTCACTAAAACATCCTTAACTGTGGCCGAGGCGGAATAACCATTTGAATAGACATATCTGACACTTAAAGTCTGTGCCCCTAAAGTGTTCCACTTAACTGTCACTGAGTTGGTTCCTGTTCCTGAAGTTATGGTTCCATCGGCTGAAGCTGTCCATGTATAACCAGTCATTGCGGCTTCCGTAGTATAGGTATTGCTACCCTCGCTACACGTATTGGCTGAGCCTGTAATGGTTGGCACTGGCAAAGCATTAACAGTGACAGTTGTTGAATTTGAGTTGGCAGTTGTACAACTTCCATTTTGCACAACTGCCCTGAATTGAGTCGTAGTTGTCAACACTCCGGAAGTATAAGTGGTTGCTGTATTTGCAATATCAGTCCATACATTGAAGGGTGAAACTGAACTTTGCCATTTAACCACAGTTCCCGTATGACCTGAAATTGTAAGTGTACCACTGGTGCTACCTGTACTAATCGAGGTGTCACCTGTGATGCTTCCACCAACAGAAGGAGCCTCAACCGTTACTGTTGTTGAACCAGAGTTGGCAGATGCACAACTTCCGCTCTGAACAATTGCTCTGAATTGTGTAGTTTCTGCCAAAGCTTTGGAAGTATAAGTGGTTGCTGTATTTGCAATATCAGTCCAGACACTAAACGGTGAAACTGAACTCTGCCATTTAATAATAGTTCCGGTATATCCTGAAAGTGAAAGTAAACTACTAATACTCCCTGAGCAAATAGTTGTGCCTCCTGTGACACTTTCGACAACAGAAACTACATCTACAGTTACGGTTGCAATTGCAGAATAGACTACTCCACAAAAAGCATTTTGAACAACGGCTCTGAACTGAGTCGTTTCTGTTAACACTCCCGAAGTATAAGAGGTCACCGTATTTGCAATATCTGTCCAGTTGTTGAATGGCGCAACGGAGCTTTGCCATTTCAATACCGTTCCGGTGTATCCGGAAAGGGTAAGTAACCCGCTCGTACTTCCTGAACATATTGCTGAGCCACCAGTAATACTCCCTCCTGCCATTTGACTATCCAACACAGTCAACGGAAGAACTGCCGAAGCCCCTTTGCAAATAGACTGGGTTCCAATCGCCGTAACCAAATAAACTCCGGGTGTTAGCCCCGAAAGTGAAAGAACTGCGTTTGAAGAAGCGACTCCTTTCGATAATCCATCGACAAAAAACTCATATTGATCTGCACCGGATGCTGTTGCAGTAGCCGAATTACTACTGCAGATAGTATCTGTGCTTAATACTAATGTGACTACAGTACTGCCCGGATCGCTAAGAATTGCAGTAGCTTGTCCTGTACAACCCAATGAGTCGGATGCTGTTGCCACATAACTACCAGCCAATAATCCTGTGACAGCAGCCGTATTTTTGACAGGGTTAGTGTTCCATTCGTAAGTATAAGGAGTTGTTTTAGTAAATGGTCGTCCGCCTAAAACTGTAACAGATGCTGCTCCTGTCGGAGAATTGCACGCTTTGGGATCAGAGGATGTTAAAGTGACCTGAACAGGTGTCGCCACATTCACCCTGAGCGTATCGCCAGAAGAGCAGCCATTGGCACTGATTGCTCTGAAAATATAGTTGGTAGTAGTGGATGGTGATGCGACAGGATTGATAATGGTAGTATCGTTAAGACTTGAAGATGGTTTCCATGAATATTGATAAGGAAGTGTGCCTCCGGTGACATTACCAGTCAATTGCACCGATTTTCCGTCGCAAATCCATGGATTAGCAATAATTATTTTTGCAACGGGAGCTGGTTTGGTGGTAACATTAATCGAATCGCGGTGTGAACATTGAGTACCGTAAGTTGCTTCCACCCAATAAAGACCTGGTTTGGTGATCGTATAATTAGGTTTTGTACTTCCATCCTGCCAGAGATAAGAATAAGCTCCGTTAAAGTTAATGGTGCTCAGTGACTCTCCGATACAGATTTGTTTATCTGATCCCAGTCCGTAGACATAACCCGGCGAGTTGGTGAAAATCCATCCTGTGTTGTTACCTAAGTTTGTACTATAGGTTCCGGCGTAGAAGGTAGCTCCGCCCATGGCAATGATATCGCGCACCTCGAGAAAGTCACCCGAGACAATTCCCTTGGGTTTCCACAGCGTAGCCCGTTGTCCCTGAACAGTTGAGCGGAGTTGGATCGGGAAACAGTTATTGCCCCTGATCAGAATCTCCTTGTTCACTTTCAGGATGTCACCCGCCCTGATTTGGTAAATCCTCCCTGGCGACAGGTACAATGAATCGAATGAACAGATATTTTCAAATGTCCCGTTACCACGCAATACAGCATGTTCCACCTCATTGATCCCCGTGAAACGGCTGTTACCCATCACCACCAATCGCCCGAAATCGTTCTTCTGGTTTGTCAGCCAGCTATTATTCATCAGATCATATGTTGACCCGTTAAACGTACCATCCCCAAATATAGAATCGCACCGTATAATGTTATTCCTGTTAATCGTCGCATTACCAAGCACCCACAAGGAATCAATCTTGTTGTTAGTATGTATTATTGCATCCTTTCCTACTATAATCTTTCTGGCAAATGTGGGGGTAGTATTGTTATTATACATATACGTATTCCCATTGGGTATATTCAAATTTCGGATCGTTCGGATATAATTAACTGAATCAAACGAAAGATTATTTTGATCCCGGGAATACGATATAATTGAATCCGCAAAATGAACAAGGCTTAAATTCAAACCATAATAAGGTGCATTGCCCAAAGAGTCTCCTGCCTGTATTATATTAAACCTGCTATTTCCTCCTTCAAAATTAGACCAATCACCCCGTAAAATTTTTACATTATTGTATTGCAGAGAAGTCCCGGTATGGCGCAGCTTCTGATTACTACCATCAATTACAATTGAAGAATTAACAGAATTAAAGGTTAGTCCTGTTCCGTTTACATCCCATAAATAATCAGACGACATAGACATATAGTTACTATCTGTTATCTTAACCAAACTATTGGCAATATTGAGGTTACGGACATTAGTTTCCGTTGATAAAAATCGTTTGCACTGTACTGTTTTCCCGTTGGTACTCAGGCTGCCACTCCTTAACTGCCACACAGCGGTTGTGGTCAAACCGTCCTGTAATGTCCATCCTCCCGTTCCCTGGAACACCACATCATTATTAAACGTCTTCCCCGCACTCGTAACTGTATTGCCCGAAGTGGTCGCTTCAAAATAAACTACCCCGGCAAAACTATTGGTCATTGCAGAAATTAAAGTCAAAGATCCATAAATACGGAGGGAATTGATGTTGGGACCTGCCAATGTCGGGTTAGATTTTGCTCCTGTCCAGGCCATATTCCGGCATACCGCATTCCCTGTGTTAATGGTAACCGTTTGTCCGGTAGCCGAAAAGGAATTTTCATCGAAAAAAACATTATCAATCGCTGTTGGTACGCAGGCACCACCCACTCCGCCGCTTGTAAATGACCAATGGGCAGAATCGTCCCAGTTGCCTGTCCCCCCAACCCAGTATAGCGACAACGATGCTGCCGTATTGATCGTCCAACCGCTGTTGTTGCCCAGGTCCACCGAATTGTTGGCCGTGAACGTCGGCCCCCCCTCTGCTTTTATATCGCGCAGTGAAAGATAATTTCCAATTACTGCATCCGAAGTCTTGTGCAATATCGCCTGTACACCCGCAACAGTGGACTGCAATATTATAGCTCCAGTGCATGAGCCTTCCATCGACAGCACTTTGTTGATGGTTGTTGTTTGCCCCCCACCAAACTGATACATCTTTCGCGGCGAGAGGTACAATGAATCGAATGAACAGATATTTTCAAATGTCCCGTTACCACGCAATACCGCATGTTCCACCTCGTTAATCCCCGTGAACCGGCTGTTGCCCATCACCACCAATCGCCCGAAATCGTTCTTCTGGTTTGTCAGCCAGCTATTATTCATCAGATCATATGTTGACCCGTTAAACGTACCATCCCCAAATATAGAATCGCACCGTATAATGTTATTCCTGTTAATCGTCGCATTACCAAGCACCCACAAGGAATCAATCTTGTTGTTAGTATGTATTATTGCATCCTTTCCTACTATAATCTTTCTGGCAAATGTGGGGGTAGTATTGTTATTATACATATACGTATTCCCATTGGGTATATTCAAATTTCGGATCGTTCGGATATAATTAACTGAATCAAACGAAAGATTATTTTGATCCCGGGAATACGATATAATTGAATCCGCAAAATGAACAAGGCTTAAATTCAAACCATAATAAGGTGCATTGCCCAAAGAGTCTCCTGCCTGTATTATATTAAACCTGCTATTTCCTCCTTCAAAATTAGACCAATCACCCCGTAAAATTTTTACATTATTGTATTGCAGAGAAGTCCCAGTATGGCGCAGCTTCTGATTACTACCATCAATTACAATTGAAGAATTAACAGAATTAAAGGTTAGTCCTGTTCCGTTTACATCCCATAAATAATCAGACGACATAGACATGTAGTTACTATCTGTTATCTTAACCAAACCATTGGCAATATTCAGGCTACGTACATTAGTTTCCGTTGATAAAAACCGCTTGCACTGTACTGTTTTCCCGTTGGTACTCAAACTGCCACTTCTATGCTGCCACACAGCGGTCGTAGTCAGATCGTCCTGTAATGTCCATCCTCCCGTTCCCTGGAACACCACATCATTATTGAATGTCTTCCCCGCACTTGTAACCGTATTGCCCGATGCAGTTGCTTCAAAGTAAACCACTCCCGTAAAACTAAAAGTCATCGCAGGAATAAAAATCAAAGAACCGTAAATTCGCAATGTTTGGCTGCTATTGCCAAATAACATTGGATTATGGAGTGCACCTGTCCAGTCCATATTTTGGCAAACCACATTGGCTATGCCGCTGCCGCCATAGGTGACGGTGACGACTTGGTTGGAGCCTGTAAAGCTATTGGCATCGAAGTGAACATTGTCGTAGGCGGTTGGAGCAGTATTATAAAGAACTCCACCACCACTGGTGGTTGCCCAGTGGTGAATATCAGACCATATACCCGTACCTCCTACCCAGTAGTAATCGGCTGCCATTATTCTGGCAGTGATAAATAAAAGGAAAAACGGAACAATGAGTAATTTCTTCATGCTTGAGACTAAAACGACGGGCTTCAATACCTTTCTAAACTGGACACAAAATTCTTAAAGCCATATATCAGAAAAGACGTAATTAATAAGTAGGTACTGCATTAATACATGCTCATTTTTAATACAATTAGTGGACAACAATTATTTGGCGTACTATGCAAAGGGTAATTGGGAATTGCTCTTCATGGATTTGGTTGATTAATGGTTTGGGTAAGCTGATATCAAATCATAGATGCAAATATAGTTACTGCAAAAATATTGATTGTAATTCAATTACCTATTAAAAACACGAATTTTTCAATTAGATTTTTACATTTTGTAAATTCAGACTTCCTGACCCCATATTGGGAATCAAGGTATTTGACGATTTGTACCGCAAAACTAGTTGTCGTATAAGTTGGAAACTTGTCGCTTATGTCTATATAATTACCTATATTACTGCTGCTTTTTAATAATGTTTGCTGTGTCTTAGAAATTGTCACGACAAATAAATATGCGAGAGATCAGGAAGTCTGAAATTGATAACGATGGTCATTTTTTCTTGCTGAATATCTGCATTTTGTTAAAATACAAAATGCTTATCCGCAAAGAGTCCTATTGTAAATTTTAGATTTGAAATCTGGAGAATAGGAAACGGCAGTAATAAGTAACCTGTCGAAGATTTTATCTCCAAAATATCTTCTATTAAATTTGTAACAGT
>Ga0209123_1002587_pt1 | contig 14968 bp, 14 predicted proteins | sample BarGraIncu00431A_FD_184500 | JGI IMG/M metagenome (GOLD analysis project Ga0209123, IMG submission 184500) | Arctic peat soil microbial communities from Barrow, Alaska, USA - Barrow Graham LP Incubations 004-31A (SPAdes) (version 2) | ecosystem: Environmental > Terrestrial > Soil > Wetlands >...
TGTTTATCGATATATCGTCATTAAGCCAAACGATTAATTGAACTTTCTATTTTTAGAATATGACAATTCTACATGCTTAATTGTTTTTAGTATAGATACCGTTTGAATAAAAATAGTTGCGTGCCACCATTTATTTTTTTATCCAATGAGAGAATGTAATTGCTAGTTACTCCTGATGGCTGATAGTTATTCTATCAATTTATGACAATTGTCCTACAAGATTACATTTGTAAGCAATCGTGAAGTAATCGTGAAGCTATCGTGAATTAATTATATAATAAGGACTTAATAAGGACTTAATAAGAGGTTTATAAAAATATTATAGGTATAATTACTTATGCGGTACCAATTAAGTACTAAATAAATACTCATTTATAAAAGACTCCTTGATGGCAAAAGTAAGAAACGGTCCATACTTTTAACTTTATTAAACAGTAGAACTGATTATCAATGAACCACCTGAGCCTAAAGTTACGAAAATGTTTCCTATTTTTGTAATTACAATGTTTATTTTTAACTATCAAAACTTTTAATCCTATGCCACAACGCGACTACCTGATGCAACAAATGGAGGAAATGGGCTATTTCCTGGCCAGCTTAATCCGTCGTGTCCTTAAACTGAAAGATGATAAGCAGGAGGATGAAATCACTGGAGTACTTCATAATTTGATTCAGGAGAAATTGGAATTCAGTATTGATGAAGCCATTTATATTGAAAATAATGACTTCCTGGAATTGATGAATGAACACTTTAAATCAGAAAACCATTTGGAGAAAATGGCTGAACTATTGATGCTTACAGGAAAGTCAATCCGGCCTACAGTCACACCAGAAAGGCTCAATTACCTTGAAAAAGCGCTCTATTTGTATACTTACCTGCAGGAAACGAGTACCAACTTTTCGTTTGAACGGAGAGATAAGATTCTGGAAATCCAACAGATACTTCGAAGTTAAACTGGATGGTATAAAATTTATAAGAAGACATTCGATATGATTCAGCAACTCAACATTACCCTACCTTTGTTCAAACGTGGCTATCATCTGATTACTGACCTGATTGAAAAACAGTTACCACCGCTTCCAGATACAGGGTTAGTAAGTATTTTGATTCAGCATACTTCGGCAGGCATTAGTTTAAATGAGAATGCAGATCCCTCGGTGAGGTTCGATTTCGAGACTTTTATGAATAAACTGGTACCTGAAAATAATCCTTCATTTACTCACATTCTGGAAGGGAGCGATGATATGCCTGCTCATCTAAAATCCTCATTGATAGGGGCCACACTGACCATACCTATTACTAACCACCAACTGAACCTGGGTACCTGGCAGGGCATTTATTTGTGTGAATTCCGCAATTCCGGTGGTCGTCGCAAATTGGTGGTCACCATTATGAGTTAACAATTTATATTTTCCCAATCATAAATATTGCAGGCCGTTTTTGAATATCCGGAATGTTTGTCTTCCAGTATGATATGGGCTTGGCACGAATAAATTCTGTATCCAATGTGATGTCGGCGGCAATGCAGAGCATGGTTTCAGGTTCACAGTGTTGGAGTAATGAGTCGAGCAACTGTGCATTCCGATAAGGAGCTTCTATAAAAATCTGAGTCTGCCCTTCTGTCTGCATACGCTTTTCCAACATCTTAATTTGCTGCGATTTATCTGGATTCTTAATAGGCAGATATCCGTTAAAGGCAAAATTCTGACCACTCATTCCCGAAGCCATCAGAGCGAGCAAAATGGAAGATGGACCCACCAGCGGCACTACCTGAATATTTTTTGAATGAGCAATACGAACCACTTCAGCGCCTGGGTCAGCAATTCCAGGACATCCGGCTTCTGAAATGATGCCAATGTCAAACCCCTTTTGATTGGGTTCCAAAAACCTGATGATTTCTTTTTTCTCAGTATGTTGGTTGAGTTCAAAAAAAGTCAACTCATCTATTACGATGGCCGGATTTACTTTTTTCAGGAAACGCCTTGTTGTGCGCAGGTTTTCGACGATAAATACGGAAAGTGAGGAGATCATCTGCGTCAAATCGGGAGGCAATACTCGTTCAATGGTTGTATCCCCCAAAGTAGTTGGAATCATATAAAGTTTGGCCATGCTTAATTTTTATACAAAAATAGTCAAAAACCTGCTTTATGAAGAGTGCAATCATTATTTTTGCATAAAACAATATTTAAAGGGTGAAACTAACTTTTTTAGGAACAGGTACCTCGCAGGGAGTTCCGGTAGTTGCTTGCCAATGCCCTGTGTGTTTATCGGACAACCCGAAGGATAAGCGGTTGCGGGCTTCAGTGATGATTGAAACCGAAAATCAATGCCTGGTAGTCGATGCTGGGCCTGATTTTCGTCAGCAGATGCTGACACACCATGTTCTTCATCTGAACGGGATACTGCTGACGCACGAACATACGGATCATATTTTCGGTCTTGATGATATTCGTGCCTTCAATTGGGTACAGAAACAGCCAACCGATATTTATGCCGAGGAGCGAGTACAGATTGCCATCCGACGTATATTTGACTATGTTTTTTCCAGTTACCAATATCCTGGAATTCCTCAAATGCACCTGCACCCGATTGAAAATAAACCATTTATGATTGATAATCTGGAGGTTATACCCATTCGAGGTTATCATTACAAGCTGCCTGTCTTTGGTTTTCGCATTGGGAAATTAGCCTATGTAACTGATGTTAACCGGTTGGAAAATGAAGAAATGGACAAGCTGCGTGGATTGGATGTTTTGATTTTAAATGCTTTGCGAAAAGAAGAACATATTTCGCATTACAATCTTAAGCAGGCCCTTGAAGTTATTGCTGAAATTAAACCCGTAAAAGCTTACCTGACGCATCTTTCACATCAGATGGGGTTTCATAGCGAGGTGCAAAACGAACTTCCCGAGAATGTTTTTATAGCATATGACGGCTTGCAACTGATTGTGGATTAATTCTCACAACTTAGCTAAAGTAATATTAAAGAAACTATATTTATAGAAATGATGAAACGAGCCATGATCCATTTTGCTCACACCAACGGATGATTATTGGCGAGTTCCATGTGGCAATTAAAAAACAAATTATAGACACATGAAAAGAAATTCTATTGTTAAAAAAATTGAAGCTTCAACTAAAATTGATATTCCTGAAGCACACAAGGAAATTGTTCGTAATCGTATTCAAAAGATGGAAGAAAATCCTGAAAGTTGTTTGAGCTGGGAAGATATTGATCGCAAATTAAAACTTTAGAAAAGCTAATATTCAATAGTTCAGTTAAATACCCTCTCCACAGATACAATCGGCATCTCCTCAAAATCAATCATGGCATTGATCAATCCAATTTGCAGATAATTTTTCATGTCGTCTTCCTTAATTTCTTTCTCAAATATAATTCCTTGATCCAGCAGTAATTGCCGCTTGGTCCCTTTTAAAAGTGGAGTTGAGGGAGTGAACCACCTTTTGCCATCTGAAAACAATAAATTGCCTGCAAATGAATCTGTTACAAACCCATTTTTCACAATAATGATATCATCGCAATTTGCCCGCTGTGCATAAAGATTTGTAAGAATTTGCCGGTCGTTATATTTTAAATGATAATCAATACTTCTGTGAGTTACCACTTTCAAGCTTTGGATTGAACGGGACAGGTAAGGTTTGATTTCAATTTTATCAATGGTCGGACCATATAAAACTCTCAACTTATAAATTCCTGATTTGCAATCTTCAGGAATTGAAATCACTTTTATCAAGTCAATCTTTTCAGCAGCAGGAAATAATTCATCCATCGAACGATTCAGCCTTTCCTGATGATAAATAAGGTTTTGAATAACCCCGTCTTTTAATTTGAGTGATTCAACCAATGGGTACATATATTTTCTGGATTAGTTCATTATATTCAGATTTGCAATCACTTAAGAAAGTGATTCCGCCTCCGCTTTTAAACGTTAGTTGATTTTGATCTTGTTCCAAATACCTGATCAATACACAACTGTCAAGGTTCTTACCATCGAAGACTCCAAAAATACCCGTATAATAGCCACGGGTATAGGACTCAGCAGTTTTGATAATTTCAACAGTTTTAGATTTTGGGGCTCCGCAAATCGATCCCGCAGGAAGCAACTTACATACAATTGAGCCAATTGATTGTTGATAATTTTCAGGTAGCTTGCCTGAAATATGTGAACTCATTTGCAATAAATCTCCCTTATTGGTATGAATCCGATCAATGTACATGAATTTTTCCACTTTCACATCAGTGGCTATCCTACTCAAGTCATTACGGATAAAATCTACAATTGTATGATGCTCAGCCACTTCCTTTTCATCGTTCAATAATTGTTGTTCCGCATTTTCAATGTTGGCATCAATGGTTCCTTTCATGGGATACGAAGAAATAATTCCATCCTTGATCCGCACAAATATTTCAGGGGAGAAACAAACAAATTGATTCCTTAGCAAGATTTTATAAGGTGAATTGCTCAGATGGAATATTTCTTCAAGACTGAGATTCGTTTCAACCTTGCCCGGCATTGTTAAGTTCAACAAATAGGTATCGCCTTTGTGAATATGATCCTGAACAAGTGAGAATGCTTTTTTATATTCCTGAAATTCAATGGGATAAACACTCCATTGCAAGTTTACCGGAGGAACTATTCCTGGATGATAGTTACTTAATTCAGGTGTTTGCCAAAACAAATCTATAGAATTGTTGAAATCAAAAAGCAAAGGCTTTTCGAAATCATAATCAATGATAAAGACAAAAGGTGTTTCTTTTGAACCCAATTCATTCATTCGATCAATAATATGTTTTTGGTTCTCATTCATAGCGTGCATCAAAGATATATAAAATCGTGAGTTAGATCTAGGCGTTAATCAACAACCATAACACTTCTGTATTTTTGCCAAAATGCCAAAATGCCATTCCGCCAATTGGCATTTTGGCATTTTAGCAAATAAGGAATTTCAACTATTCTTAAAGCGAGTCAATAAGTTCATTGGGGAGAGTGTTTTCAATCTATATATTCCTTTAAATCAATGATGTCTTTTTCTAATCGTTTTAATCTACCACCATATATTTTAGGAGATTTAATATTTATGGCATAAGTGATTATAAAATATATGATTATAAATGCAATCGTTTTAGTATCAAAATTGAAACCTTTCCATGCAATTAAAATAGCCCCAGCATAAAGTATTGGGTAATATACAATAGAATGTTTTCCCCTAGAATTATAGAATATTTTATAATCAGCAACTTTTGAAGCAGACTCTAAAACGGTATCTGAATCCAGATCAATACGTTTAAGAATCAAATAACTTTTAAGATTTAATAAAGTTACATAAACCATGCCTCCTATTGTTAAAATGCAGCCTAAGAAAAAATTAAAATCTAAATTTGATACTTTAAATAAAGGGTGAAAAACTAAGATTAGAATAACAGGCAATAAAATTATACGATAAATGGAGCTATATTTTTGCCAATTCAATTTTCTCCTGGGTTTCATTAATAAAGTCTCTCTAATTAGTTTTTTATTCAACCTTTCTAAATTATTGAGTTTATCATCATATTTATCCCACATTGATTTTAATTCGTCGTATTCCATTTTCTTTAATTTAATTGTTAGACAAATAATGTTTAAGTTTCAGCTTTATACGATTGATTTTTGTAGCAACATTAGTTTTAGTTATTCCAATTATTTCTGAAATCTCATCGTATGAATGCTCATCAAGCAATAATAAAATGATAGCTTTGTCAATCTTTCCAAGAAAATTAATTGCTTCATAAAGCTTTTCATTTAGTTCATCAACATCAGAATCATCTTGAAATTGAGGAATCACAATGGTACACTCAATGTGATTGTAGTTTTTTAAATAATCCCGATACCAAGTTACTGCAGTATTAATAGAGACCCTATAAATCCATGTACTGACTTTAGAATTACCCCTAAAATTTGGATATGCTTTCCATAGATTTGCAATAATATCCTGGAAAAGGTCTCTTTTATCAATCGTATTATCGCAATACATGTGGCTTACTTTGTAAATTAGCTTTTTGTTTTCTTCTACTAATTCCAAAAACTTATCAGTTGAACTCACAATCATATTGATTTTGTTTGGTTTGAATCATTAGTCGAAGAAAATCTTAAAAAATCACATATAGGAAATGTTTTTTTCAAACATGCTGTGTTTCAAATGGTTTCTAGCAAAAACAAATGGTTTTCTAAAATCCTACCTTCCATATAAAATAAATGTGTAAATTGCTCTTTAAATAGATTAGTGATTTTGCTTTTTGTATGTTATTTTTGACTTATGAGTATCACTGAAAATATAGACCGTATAAATTCAATTCTGCCTGAACATGTTCAGCTGATAGCTATATCGAAAACTAAGCCCACAGAGCTTATTCTTGAAGCGTATAATCATGGACAGAGGGCCTTTGGTGAAAACAAGGTGCAGGAGATGGCCGAAAAGTTCAAGGCATTGCCAAAGGATATTGAATGGCATTTTATTGGTCACCTACAATCCAATAAGATCAAATTTATATTCAAGTTTGTGCATTTAATACATGGCGTTGATTCATTCAAACTGCTTACAGCCATTAATTTGGAAGCAAAGAAAGTAGCGCGTATTATTCCCTGCCTTCTTCAATTCCATATTGCTGAAGAGGAAACCAAGTTTGGCCTATCTATTGATGAGGCGATTGAAATGCTGAATTCTGATGAGTTTAAATTACTCAAGAATATTCAAATTTCAGGAGTGATGGGCATGGCAACTTATACCGATGATGAGAACCAAATCAGGAAAGAATTTGCATGCTTAAAGACTTATTTCGATACATTGAAAATGAATTATTTTGCCGGCAATACAGAATTCAAAGACATTTCGATGGGCATGTCCGGCGATTATTTGATCGCCATTGATGAAGGAAGTACTATGATTCGCATTGGGAGTAATATATTTGGAGAACGCAATTATCTAAAATCCAATTGATAGGACAAATATAGAAACTCAATATAGGGGATAGAAGCTTTAAAATCCTATTATCTTAGAAGTTGAGGTCTCATAAATTCAAAATGCCATAATGCCATAATGCCAAAATGCCACTCCGCCAATTCAGTCAATTGGCGGAGTGGCATTTTGGCATTTTGGCGGAAATATAGTTAGGCTGTCTAAGGAATATCTTATCTGCACAGATAGGAGGCCTCGGTAGCTTATACTTGATAACCACTTTTAAAAAATGTACTTCTTTTCAATGTGTTACCTATATTGAACTCAAATTAAAATAATCCTATAGTCTGCCAGTATCGGTTTCAGTAACCTATTTATTAGGAGATGCTGAAAAAGTTCTGCATTACACTGCAATTTAATTAAGTGTTACGTCACTCAGTGATTAGATAGATATATTGTCGCATCAACTTTCATACAAGATGCTAATTCACTGTGATATGCAAAATCGTAATTAGTAAATTATTTAATTGTAAATACTTAGATTCCTCCACCGTCATAAAAATCGACTCCTTTGGCTTTATTCTGAATAATTTTTGAATTAGGGGGTAAACTATTGGTAACCCATACATTACCTCCGATCACAGAATTTGCGCCAATCCTGATGCGGCCAAGAATGGTTGCCTGAGCATAAATGATTACATTGTCTTCAACAATAGGATGTCGCGGTATTCCCTTGATAGGATTGCCATCTTTGTCAAGCGGAAAACTTTTTGCCCCAAGGGTGACACCCTGATATAATTTCACATTGTTCCCAATAATACAGGTCGCTCCAATTACAACGCCGGTACCGTGATCGATGGTAAATGATTCGCCGATCTGCGCTCCCGGATTGATATCAATGCCAGTTTCAGAATGACCCATTTCAGAAATGATACGGGGAATTAGTGGTACACCCAGCTTAAGCAACTGATGAGCAACTCGGTGATTGATAATGGCCCTGATAGTAGGATAGCAGAAAATCACTTCACTTCGGTTATTGGCCGCAGGATCGCCCAGATAAGCAGCTTCAACATCTGTAATCAACAGTCGTCTTATTTCAGGTAGGAATGATATAAAATCGGAAGCAAGATCTTGTGAATTTTGCTGATTACCCTGCTTATCAAGATCTTCAGGGTTCTCACATGTAAAACACAGTCCTGCAAGTATTTGCTCTGCCAGTAATTCAAACAACTCATCAATATTTACGCCTACATAATGTTTGATGGTATTTGACCTCAGACTTGTATTTCCAAAGTAACCAGGAAACAATATTTCACGGATCAACCCAACTATTTTGCCAAGTTTTTCAATCGAAGGTAAGGGCTCACCCATGCGGTGCTCATGACAAACCAGGTTGTATGAATTCGGATCAGCCAACTGTTCAACAGAACGGCTCATTTTGTGTTCAATATCCTTTTCAGTGTACATCTTAATCAATTTATATTTACCTACAAAAATCAGACATTTGACAATGGTATCAAACTTAAATGCCAAAATTCTTTACAATTGGACCCTATTATTCATAGCATCAATGGCTGATTTCAGTCTGACTTCTCCAATACCTTCTATTTCAACAAAATTAAAACCATAATGTTGCAGCTCATTTCTGTATTGATCGAGCAACCTCAACCGGTTTTCACCTCCATTTTCTCGAACCGGATCAGTCTCCCACGGCAAATCAGGAAGGCATAACAGAAACAAGTCAATGGGGCAGTCATTGATTCGATCCTCAAGCCAGAAGGGAGTCTTATTAAACACCCAGTTGAACCATACTTTAGTAATAATCAGCCATGTATCAAAGAAAAACAGTAGCCCTGAAGCAGATTTGGTGGTCACATATTGTTCAACCTGAATTTTAGCAATCGCCTCAACATCATCATAAGTATAATGGCGGGGTAACTTTTCAACATAGTCACGCGCAAATTCAGCAATACACTGGCCATTATAAAATTCAGCCAATTGATTCGCCAAAGTAGTTTTACCAGTAGATTCCGGTCCTGTTACAGCAATTCGTATTTGTTTTTCAATTTGAATCATGTGTACAAAAATACTGGAGTTAATGAGAATATCAACATAAGTATTTACTATTTAATAATTTACTATTTACAATTTTTCATATCACAGTGAATCAGTATGTTGCAGGCAAGTAGGTGCGACAATATATCTTTTTGGTTACTTACTGCCAACTTAGACTGAATACTTTTTACTTCTTACTGAACACTACCTACTTTTTACTTCTTACTGAACACTGATCACTCTCAGCTCCTTCTTCCATTCAATAAATCCGACAACTGCCATAATTGTATAAACCACAAACAGAATGACCGTTGGATGAAGTCCTTTATACCAAAACAATCCAATGGAGAAGGCGTCTACGAATATCCATACCAGCCAGTGTTCCAGTATTTTGCGTGCCAACATCCAGGTAGCGACAATACTAAGTGAGGTAGCCAATGAATCGCCAAAGGGAACAGGAGAATCTGTATAATTTTTCAGAATAAACCATAGCAAAATGAAAATCAGGATACTGACCAATACAAGTATCAGACCCAATTGAAGAGTTATTCGATTGACTTTCAACACCTCTTTGTTATCGGAGGAGGTGGATTTGCCTCTTACCCATTCGTACCAACCATAAATACTGATAACTACGTAATACATCTGTAAGCCCATGTCGGCATAAAGCTTTGAATCAAAGAAAACCAAGATGTAAAGTACTGAGGTTAAGAGTCCAACAGGCCAGGTCAGTATGTTCTGGCGGATGGAGAAAAAGATATAGGCAAAACCTAAAATGGCTCCCAGGAGTTCTATATAGTTTCCTGAAAGCCATTTGATAGTTATTTCCATAAAGCCTTGATGAAGGTTTAAAGTTTAAAATTCATCCCAAGTCCTCGGGACCGTTATTTCTTATTTCTTATTTCTTTTTCTTTCTTTTTCTTTTTTTAATCCCGTGTACTTAGGAAGAAATAAGGAATAAGAAATAAAGGGGACCACTGACCACTATTTTCCACTCAAAAGGTCCTCGTATTCGCCTTTCTTAGTAAGCACTTCAACTGCCTTTTTGATGGCTTCATCATCCCCATTCATAATCTGAAAATAATGGCTTGTCGAGAACAGATCACGTGCAACCAGGGCTTTTATTTGACGTTTCATAAGTGGGCGTGCAAATTCAACACTCTTATCCTCTTTCTTAACCCCTTCTTTATCAGCATCAGCTATTATTTTGTCGATCAACTCATCCGACACTTCAAACTTATCCACAAAAGTTTTATAATCAGGATATTTAAGTACAAACTTCTCACGATTAACATCCATCATATCCAGTACCGAAGTGTAAATTACATTCTTTCGGAGCAAATTGTTATAATAGGTATAATATTTGGAAGTATCCAGCGGAATAAATACGTCCGGCATAATACCACCCCCTCCGTAGACTGTTCGTTTACTTATTTTGGTCAGATATTTCAATTTCTTGTTTTGCGTAATGCTGTCTTTAGAGAATAATTCACCCTTCTCAATACGGTGCAGATAGTCTTTCTGATAAGCATCGATGCCATCGGTATAAGGTTTCTGAATACACCGGCCACTTGGAGTATAATAGTGAGCGGTTGTAAGTCGAACCATCGAACCATCAGTTAAGGCGAATGGTTGCTGCACCAATCCTTTGCCAAATGAGCGTCGGCCAATTAATACACCACGATCCCAGTCCTGTATAGCGCCTGCCACAATTTCGCTGGCCGAGGCAGAACCTTCATCGATCAATAAAACTAATTTATCCTGTTCCAATTCTCCATCCCCAGAGGCATTGTATTCTTTCTTTTCAGCATGACTTCCCTGGGTATAAACTATCTGTTTGTAAGCCGGCAGAAACTGATCGGCCAATGCGGTAGCGGCATTCAAATAGCCGCCTCCATTGTCACGCAAGTCGAGAACCAGGTTTTTTAACTTTCCACCAGCCTTTAATGATTTAACTGCATCAGAAAATTCGGTGGTGGTCGTTGCTGAAAATTTATTCAGTTTTATATAACCTGTAGTTTCGTTGAGCATGTACGAAGCATCGAGACTGTTGATTGGAATTTTATCACGTATAACAAGGAAGTCAAGCAGATTCGGTTCACCCTTACGTCTTACTGCCAACTCTACTTTGGTTCCTTTTTTCCCGCGTAGATAATCATACACCGCTGGATTTTTCAAACCTATTCCTGCAATATTTTTAGAATCAACAGATACGATACGGTCACCGGCTCTCATGCCTACCTTTTCAGAGGGTCCTCCCGGAATGGTGGTTACTACCATCAAAGTATCCCGGAAAACATTGAACGAAATACCGACTCCTTCAAAATTCCCTTCCAGGGGTTCATTCATCTTCTCAACTTCAGCCTTTGAAATATATACGGAATGAGGATCTAAACTTCGAAGTACTTCAACGATGGCCTTTTCTGTTAAATCCCCAATCTTGGTGGTATCGACGTAATAACTATCGACTAAACGGAGCAAGCGACCAAATTTCATAGCATTACCCTGAACATCCAACGCACCACTCTGTACATCTTGTGCCTTCAATTCGCTCCCGCCCACCAACAGCATGATCCCGAGCAACATTGAAAATCCTTTCTGCCTGTATTTTAAACTCATAATAGTTTGTTATTTTAAAATTACTGACCTCGCCTCCCAAATTACAGGAAGCATCCTTGAAAAATAATAGAATCACAAAAATACTTTATATAAACGGTCAATTTTTAACCTTTGTTCTTAATTAAAGTTAATGTTCAGATTAAAAATTACTGCTCATAATACACTTAGGGTGAAGGAATAGTTACAAATACTGATTGCGGCCCATTAAAGTTCTCCTGGTATATATGGACTAATACAGGATTATTAATTCAGCCAATTGCAGAAAAAGTCAATTGATTTTCTACAGCGAAAGTAATAAAATAAATCATAGAATAAAAATATGTATTAAAAATTGGCAAGGCTATTTAATTTTAAGTAAAGGATTAAAAAAAGCCTATGCAATAGATGACCTTGAAGATCTTTTCAATACTATTATCAAAAGTTCTTTGCCAATTTCCTTTTTCTGAAATGAAATAGAATGGCAGGAGGCATTGATATTACCCATTCCTGTTAAAGCATGCTGTCATTTTTGAATTCATCCCTCTATGGAACCATTTTAAGCTTGTAGCAAAGTTTCCTCTCTCAATATTGACCAATTTCCCTATTATTTTCTCGTTCAACTATGAATTTTCCCAAATATTCATCTCTGCACCAATTCTTCAGGGATTGAGTAGGGATTGCATACCAATTCTGTGGTTTCTGTAAGGTTTCTGTAAGGTAAATGTATAGTTTGTGTAAGGTTTCTGTAATGATTGTTACAGAAACCTTACACAAACTATACACAATCTATACACAAACTATACAGAAACTATAGAAATGGTGTGCAATCCCTACTCAATTTCCATAAAATTAATATAGAAATGGTATCGCAAAAGTTGACAGGAATACATCCTGCATTGTAATTTTATTTGGATTATAATCAATAGTGTCATACAGAGATTGAAATTTCGCAAGGTCATTTATGGTCGTTAGGGACCATCCCCAGAGCGTCATTGCGAGTGGTAAGCTATTTTTAATAGCCACAATGGTGAGATGACAGGATATAATTGCACCTTCATCAAGGCGATTGCCTCATCAAGGCGTCATTGCGAGGCACGAAGCAATCTGTCAATCAATAAGTTATGTGGGATTGCTTCGTACCTCGCAATGACGGGCATGCGGAGAGCGGAACGTCATTGCGAGGCACGAAGCAATCCCACAATAAAAGTGTAAATGCCTCACATTCTGTCATTCAGGCAATGTGGCTATTAAAAATAGCTTTCCTCTCGCAATGACGTTTGGATGATGAGATTGCAGGTACTTACATTAAGTCTTTGCTATCCTAATACCCGTCATTGAAAATTAGAAATGAACGATTAAGCCATCTAAGCAATTAATTGATTAACGATTAACGATTTAAATTATACGATAAAAGGCCACCCGATTTGTATCAGATGGCCTTTTAAAATATGTATAATTGAATAGGTTATGAAAGTCTGTTTATCAGATCTTTTTACAAATAGCAGCCCAGCCACCACCTTTTGCGAGGTCAATTTTAAACTTGCTGGCTTTGGTTACTTGTTTTACAATCCGTTTGTAATCGCTGGCGCTTTTATTGGCATTGAGGCCGTCCTGCATGATTTCAATTTCATAGTTTCCTTCACCCAAAAAAGAACAATCGACATTGAGCGAACGTTCATCCCAGTCGGTCATAGCTCCCAAATACCAGTTGTTGCCTTTCTGGCGCGCCGTCAAAATATAATCACCTACCTTGGCATCAAGTACTTTGGTATTGTCCCAAACGGTAGGCATTTTGCTGATAAATGTTGCACTCTCCTGTTCTTTGTAGTAATTCGAAGGACTATCGTTCATCATTCCCAGCGGAGCATCATAACAAACATACATCGCCAATTGGTGACAACGAGTTCCCAAGCTCATTGGACTAGCATTGCTGATCATATAATCAATTGCCTGAGCATTGCGCATCGCTCCCGGAGTATAATCCATCGGACCGGCGAGCATACGCGTAAAGCAAAGAGTCACATCATGTTCAGGAGTAATATCCTTGCTCCATTTGCAATTTTCCATTCCTTTAACACCTTCATGACCAATGATATTTGGATAAGCCCTAGCCATTCCAGAAGGTTTAAAGGCTCCGTGGAAGTCGATCAACATTTTACGGTCGGCACAAGCTTTGGCGGCACGTTCGTAAAAGTTCACCATGTATTGTTCAGAGCGAGCCATGAAATCGACCTTGATACCTTTGGCGCCCCACTTGGAATAAATATCCAGAATGCCATCCATGTCAGCATCAATGGGATTCCACAAACACCATAGAATAAGCCCCACATTTTTTGATTTTCCGTAAGCCATCAATTCCTTAATATCTATATCAGGATTGGCTTCCCTGATATTGGTAGTACTTTTGGTCCAACCCTCATCCAAAATAATATAGGGAATATTGTTTTTTGAAGCAAAGTCGATGTAATATTTGTAGGTTATTGTATTAAGACCTGCTTTAAAATCAACCCCGTAAAGGTTGTTGTCATTCCACCAGTCCCATGAAACCATACCTGGTTTAATCCAACTGGTTTCTTTTAACTGATTGTCTCTTGAAAGAAGATAAACCATTTGATTCTCCACCAAACGTGCATCTTCAGTACTAATCATGAATACACGCCACGGAAAATTGCGTGTTCCAGAAGTTTTGGCAATGTAATCAGCTTCCTGAATGTTCTGGATTTCACGGTCACCTTTGGGATCTGATTTGAGGATAACTTTTGGATATTTAGCTGTAAAGGCCGACTTTCCTGTAGCCTCCATAAACAGACATGGGTAATCGAACAAGTCAGCTTCGGTGATACCGATTTTGATGTTGTTGTCAGCCTTTACCAGTGTAGGAAGTGAAGCAAAACGACCGGCATTGAGAGAACTGATTTTCTGATCGAGATAGAGCCTTTCGTAATGCGAATAAAGAGTAGTTTCCTCAGGAAATAAAACACCATAATCGCCACTGAAATTAAGGCCAACCTCTTCATTCTTAACGATGATCTCGCCTTTTATACTTGTTTCAAACCTGTAAGCGATGCCATTGTCAAACAAACGAAAACTAACCGTATAGTTTGGTTTGAAGGTCAGGCTCAACTGGTTATAATTATTGACGATCGTCTTTGATTTAACAGCGACGACTGTTTGAGCCACATCGTTTACCGTAGTTGATTTGGCTGAAATCACTTTTGGATTTACTCCCAATACTGTCGTTCCCAAATCAACACTTAAAGTATTTTTGGTAAAGATGGGATGGTTTTCAACAGTGGCCGACCAGTTAATTTTGTCGCCAACTGAGATAGTTACCTGTATTTTCCCGTCAGGCGATTTGAT
>Ga0209123_1002588_pt1 | contig 14963 bp, 15 predicted proteins | sample BarGraIncu00431A_FD_184500 | JGI IMG/M metagenome (GOLD analysis project Ga0209123, IMG submission 184500) | Arctic peat soil microbial communities from Barrow, Alaska, USA - Barrow Graham LP Incubations 004-31A (SPAdes) (version 2) | ecosystem: Environmental > Terrestrial > Soil > Wetlands >...
TGGCGGAAGTGTCGGAGAACAGGGTGTCATTTGATCAGTAACACGACCCTATTTTGTGGATGGGTTAAATAGAGTTGGATAAAAAGAGAGGATGGTAAATGCTCTTATGCGAAGGTTAAAAGAAGGAATTTATTCCCACTTTAGACTTCGTAAGAATATTTTTGAACATCTATTAATCAATGTGTTATATAACTGGACATTTACACTTTCAAATTATCAACAATCAAAATTAAATTAATTACAACACTCTGATAATCAATTATAAAACATTTTAAAATTGTTGCTTAACTCTATATAATGGCTATTTATTGTCCAATTATATTTTTCACATATTGCCAAAACATACGAAGTCTATACTAGCAGTTATTTCTATAATAGGTATTGCGAAGGGGTAATAAACAGATGTTGACTATTTTATTCAGAATTACCAATAAATAATTAAGGGTACGACATCTTATGGCTGAGGTGGGTGTTATCTTTGAAGAAAAATAATGCAGAGGGTTCACATAATAACGGTATTTTGAATGTGTACAATCATTTCTAATTCAAAAGGGTTTAAATCTTGAAATTGCAATTATGGACATAACTTTTATTGCTGACACACATGGCCTGCATCATCGGTTAAAACTGAATGCAGGAACAATTTTAATTCATGCTGGCGACATTACAGAATATGGAACAGAGGATGAAGTTACTGAATTTCTGTTTTGGTTTTCGAGGCAAGCGTTTAAATACAAAATATTTATAGCAGGCAATCATGATTTGTTTTTGGAAAATTGTTCATCGGCAAATAGAAATAGAATACTGCCTTCTGATGTTATTTATCTGCAAAACAGTGGAATAGAAATAGAAGGGATCAAAATATGGGGTTCACCCGTTACTCCCTATTTTTTAGGGATGGCTTTTAATGCAAGACAAGGGACAGAAATTAAGAAAGTTTGGAATAAAATACCAGCCGACACCAAGGTTTTAATTACACATGGACCACCAAAAGGGATTTTGGATAATGGGGTGGGGGATGAAGAATTGCTTAACCGGATCAATCAAATACAACCTGCAGTGCATTGTTTCGGTCATGCACATGGGCAAAATGGTATTACAACGATCAATGGTACAACGTTTATCAATGCTTCAATAGTTAATAGCCTTGATCCACTGGGGAATGCAGAATACAGAATTGTCGGCAAACCAATCATTTATAATATATGATATGAATACTTTTACTGCTATAGATTTTGAAACAGCACATGGTAAACGCTGGAGCATCTGCCAGGTTGGACTGGTGAGGGTTGAAAATGGCCTGATTACCAATGAACTGAGCATATTGGTTCAGCCACCCCATAACTTCTACTGGGATTGGTTTATTGACATCCATGGCATTACTCCTGAGATAACTCGCCATGAACCTACTTTTGATCAGATATGGCATATGGTTGAACCCTTTATCACCAACCAACATGTAGTTGCACACAATGGATTAAGCTTCGATTTCCCGGTGTTGACTCAAACATTACAGTATTATGGACTGAGTGTTCCCGAGTATGAAAAACATTGCACTTACCGCTTATTTAGAAACAATCTTGCTTCTTTATGTATGAGATATAATATACCATTGAACCATCATGAAGCATTAAGCGATGCAAGGGCTTGTGCTGAGTTGTATTTGTTGAACTTAGCAAATGCAAAATAACGATGAAGCAAAATGGAGAGAAATTCTATTCCATATTATATACATCAACCATTTTTGTCAGGAGGTAAAAGTAACACATCGGAATTGGGGTGTGAAAAAGAACGATGACATTGATAATCAACAAGTTTAAAAAAGAGTGTATTTTACACTAATTTAATTACAATATTGCTTTATTATATAATAAATATAATATACATTTGAAGGATTATTTTGAAGTGAACTTTGAGCTGAACGATGCAAAGTCATTTAAGAAGTAATTACTAGAATCTTTAGATGAAATCTAATACCCTATTAGTAAAAATATAATATTCAGATAAAGTTTAAATTAACCTAAATTGAATTGTAAATTATGGCAAACCAACTTGAAACCGCAATGACTATTAAAAAGGCGATAGATTTAATTGATTCCGGAGATCTTTTAATACCATCTATTCAAAGAAGATTTATATGGAAACCAAAACAGATCGAATTTTTATTTGATTCAATTATGCAAGGTTACCCAATAAATACTTTTATGTTTTGGGATGTAAAAGATAATGAAGTAAAAAATCAGTTTAGGTTTTATAGCTTTTTGAAAAGATACATTGAATATAATGGTGGTAATAATGAAGAAGTTGGAACAGTTGCATATAAAGATTTTAAGGCAGTAATAGATGGACAACAAAGGCTCAATAGTTTGTATATTGGAATCAAAGGGAGTTATGCTGAAAGAAAATACAAATATCATAAAAAAGTATATCACAAAGATGAAAATGATTATCCAACAAAAAAATTGTATTTGGACATTTTAAATCCACTTATAAACGATGAAGAAAAAAAGTTGTATGACTTTCAATTATTGATTAATAATGAACATGTTAAAGAAAATATTTCTACAACAAAACCTTTTACTGATGAAAAAGGGAACATTCAATATATTGAATGTTTTTGGTTTGAAGTTGGAAAGATTTTAGAATTTAATGACATTAATGATATTGTTTTATATCTTAATACAGAAAACTTAAATATCGGTGGCTTTCCAGGAAAGACATTGATGAATCTATATAAATTAATCAATGAAACTGCAATTATTAATTATTATCTAGAGCAAGAACAAGATTTTGACAAAATTTTGTTTGAATTTATAAGAACAAATATGGGTGGAACCAAATTGACATTTGCAAATTTGTTAATGTCAATTATAACTGCATCATGGGAAAAAGGAAATTCAATAAAAGGAGCAAGAGAAGAACTTGATAATATAGTTAGAGAAATTGGAGATATTGGATTTGTTGTAGATGAAGATTTTATTTTAAAGTCATGTTTGGTTTTAGTATCAAATGATATACGATTTGCGCTGAAAAATTTCAGTGCGGATACAGTTAGAAAAATAATGGATGAATGGGGTATTATCACTAAATGTATAAAAGAGAGTTTTCAACTGGTTAAATCACTTTCTTTTAATAACCAATCTTTAAGAGCAAAGAATTCTATAATACCCATCATATATTATTTATATTTCAGTCATAATTATGATGACATAAATAAAGATAATAAGCACCAAATAAATAAACAATTCATAAAACAATATTTACACATATCATTGCTGAACAAACTTTTTGGTGGAAGTTCTGATGGATTTTTAGTTAAGTTAAGAAATGTAATTTTAGAAAATAAAAATAATGATTTTCCATTATATAGTTTCAAGGAATTATTTAAAGGAACAAATAGAAGTTTTCATATTGATGATGAAAGAGTTAACACAATTTTAAGAACATCATATGATGATCTTGATAGCTTTTATATACTATCATTGCTTTTTCCTAAATTTAATTTTGATTTTAAAAATCCGAATATAGACCATTTGCATCCTAAATCTCAATTTGTAGAGACTAATTATCTATCATTTAGTGATGAAAAGAAAGAATTTTATAAAAATCATTTTAATTCTGTTCTGAATCTTTCTCTCTTATCGGAAGAGCAAAATAAATCTAAAAACAAAAGTGAGTTAAAGGGTTGGGTTGAAACTCAGGAAAATACAAATAAAGGAATTAGAAATGCTATACTAATACCTGAGAATATGGATTTAAGCTTTGCTAATTTTGAAAATTTTATTATTGGGAGGGAAAAGATTTTAATGGAAATAATCAAAGCTAATACTGAAATTATTGGAAATAATTAAATAAAAAATTCTAATATTATGAACACAAAAAATTATTGGTTAGTTGGAGCAAATTGGGATGGAAATGACCAAGCCGAAATATTTTATCGCAGGGGTTGTTGGGAAATGGGCTACGGAGATGATGAAAAGCCTACATTAACAAAAAGACGGAATGAGATACATGCTGGTGACCGAATAGCACTTAAATCTATGGATGGAAAAGGAGCAACCACAATTACTATTAAAGCAATTGGTGTTGTTACGGATATGGCTGATAAAAAGGTATTTATAGACTGGAAATTAACAAATTTGAATAGAACAGTACAAAGCCATGGCGCTTTTGCTACCATTCATGGCCCATATTCTTTTTCTGATAGTTGGACTAAGGAGGTATTTTGTTTATAATATTAGATATTTTTAAAAAATAGTGAATCTTCTTAATAAATTATCTATTATGTGCGATTAGAGAACCAATACCTTCCTTATACCAACACTTCAAAACTCACTGCCCAGTCTCTTCTGGGCAGTACTATTTTAAGTTCCAGTATTTCGAGATGGATCTTACACATTGTATAAGTTAAATATTTCCCCAAAATAATTCAACCAGCGACATCCTTTGTCCTCATCTCCTCCTATTTTTGGTTGAAATAATCAAAACAATTCAATATGGAACGTCGGAAATTACTCAAAAGGTTGGGAGTATTGGGAGCAATGGCTTTTATACCAGGCATTTTAGCTGTTGGAAATCATTCTAAAAAAAAGCTTCATTTTGTGGGGTTGGGGCAGGGAGGAACAAACGCGATGGTATATATCCATGAAAAAGGAATAGAGGCAAAATATTCCTGCATCACAGGTCCTTATGTGGAGCACTTGAAACCTGGAATGAAGCATCTGTTTTTTGAAACTCCAATGGATTACCTGATTGGAGGGAGTCATTATAAAAAACCATTGGCCATCACTTCGGAAATGAAGTCAATTTTCAGTGAAGACCATCGGTACATTGTATTAACTGGACTTGGCGCTTCTGTCGGAACCGGTTTAATCAGCAGTGTGCTGAATTATCTGAGCTCTGAGCATAAAAACTACCATGCAATTTGCTGTTTGCCATCTTTAAATATGGGAGGTTCGAAACGGACCTATGCAGAAGAAAAGAAAGCGGAAATTGAAGACAGGGAAAATGTGCTGTTTTTCGATCAGCAGACAATTCCTGAAAAATGTGGTCAAATATCAATCCATAGGATTTATGATGAAGGGAATGAATTGTTTTACAAGTTCTTTAAATCAATAAAGAGTTAAATTTGATTTAATTCTACTTTGACATTTTAGAAATCAACCTTTTTACACTTCCCGGGAATTTGGGCCCATATGGAAAGGTGATTGATCAGCTTTCTCCCTTCATGTCGGAGGTGAAAGTACTGATCATTTCATATTTTTGCAGAAATGCTTTTCTTTAAACCAAAACAACAGTTTTTTTGAAATATTTACTTTTTTACCATCTTAGTCCCAGGTATCTGGATAATCAACCCCTTGTCCCTTAACCTTATTTGCCTTTTTTTCATCCAGAGTTGCGATTACCTACCTGAGGAAAGGTTAAGTCCACATCAAAGGTAAATAAGGTTAGGTTTTGGTGGTGACTGATTGAGTTACTAAGGTGACTCTTTTGCCACTTTTGACACTTTCCAAAATTGGCATCGTTGGCATTTCCAGGATCTGTACGGCCAAAAATGACAAGTGGCAAAGTTGGCAAAAGTGGCAAAAGTGGCAAAGCTGACCAGACCCTGTGGGCTGCCTTTTTAAGAGAACCCCGTCTTCTGTCATTCTGCGGTTAAGGTGAAAAACTGAAAATATAAGTTCTCTGAACTGAATCTGTCAAAGTAGAATTAAAAAATAGATTACATCAGGATATAATTGTAAGTTCAACCTTAAAAAGTCATCTTGTCAATTTTGTCAAGATTGACAATATCGACATTTGTCGTTTTGCCATAGAAGCATTATGAATAATATCATTTCACGGCACCCTTATAATTTTCAACAGGTTCGGCCACTTTGTTAATTGGCATTTTCCGCGTAGGAACCTCTTGATTTTCGGATTGAATGATATCAGTCAGTGGTTTAAAAACGATTACCGGCGCTTTGCCAACTGCCAAGGAGAGTTCAATCAGCTTTTTAAGGGTATAGTTAAACTCTCCTTTCATCACTTGTGATACATACCCTTTTGATACGCCGAGTTGTTCAGCAAACTGGTTTTGAGTCATGTTATTATCTTTCAAATAATCGGTTACCTTACGAAATACCTCATTTTGAATGGTTTCAAACCAGTACTCAGGTCTGTTTAATAATTCATCCGTTTTCAGCATTGTTGATAGTTTAAACGATTCATCAGTGTTACATTAACTTTGTAATGATGCTTCTGATACCATCAACTCATCCTCTGATCGTCATTGCGAGGAACGAAGCAATCCCACATAATTACTTGATTTACAGATTGCTTCGTGCCTACCAATGACAGATTTTATAAACAGTTGAATATGAATTAAATGTATTTGTGCTCCTATGGTGGGATTGCTTCGTGCCTCGCAATGACGTGCCGATCAAGGCATTGCCGTCATTGCGAAGCACGAAGCAATCCCACATTAAGAGTGTAAAGGCCTCACATTCTGTCATTCCGAGATTGTGGCTATTTGAAAAATAGCTTCCCTCTCGCAATGACGCTCCGAGGTAGAGTTGCAGTTACCAGATGAGTAAATATTTAGTTGACATGATATTAATGTAAATATACTCATTTTGGTTTAGTTGTAACTATACATTTAAACTATTTTTGTAATTATTGAAAAGCTAAAGTACGACAAAAGATTCACCTTTCAACCCAATAGTATGAAATACACGACCCAGTCTCACCTGGGCAGTGCCTTTTTTTAAACTTTTGGTATCGCAGTAGATCCAATGAACTCCATGATGGAGATTCTACCAATGACGCTTCGATTAAAGTTCTGGTAGACTACAAGAGCTTAGGTCAAATTAGCCTTAACATGATACCTATAAATACCTGGCCTATCCTTTCAGAAAGCTTTCTTTAGTTCAATTTATATTCTTCCACCCCATTGTGGACCAGTTCCTGAGGTCTACCGGACTTTGTTGCACATAATACTTTGTCCCTAAGTCTGAGAAATGGTTTTTCAATCAGTCGGTTCATAATCAATGCTCCCAGCAAGGAGGTCGCGATACAAATCAAAAACATAAGGCCGCTGTCCTTATCAATATTTAGTTTTGAAAACTGCTCCTGGGTGATGTGAATGACGATCTTGTGGGTTAAGTAAAGAGCAAACGACAAAGAGGCAATATTGGCAGTTACCCTGGAATCAAATTTATATAAAAAGCTGGTAGGACTAATGGCTCCTAAAATCATCAATCCATATCCCAAACTTACCAGGGGAAATCCAAAGATGGTGGCATTAAAGGAGGACTGGTTGATACATAAGAAATACGCTCCAGTTAGCACAACTAGGCCTGCCAATAAAAGTTGGTTGCCATATTGAATGATTGTATTTTTTATCTTTGGCCTGAATTGAAAGATGGCGGCTATTGAAACACCGGTCAGCAATCCGTCTAACCTGCAATTGGTTGGATAATAAATCCATTTGTGCCAATACACCCAGAAGTTATCATCGGCTACAAAAGGAGAAACTAAGACGTTCCAGGAATAAAGCCTTGCCAGAAACCCTACTATAAATAATAACAGCAAAAGAACGTAGCCTTTTTTGATGCCTTTGATAGAAACCAGCAGGATCAATATAAGAGGGAGAAATAAATAAAATTGCTCTTCTATACAAAGTGACCATGCATGGGAAAATGTACCTTGGGTACGAACGTCAAGAGCCAAATTCTGTGTAAAAGTCAAATATTTCCACAAAGGAGCAAGTCCTTCCTTTTCACGGAGGAAAGGGAATAAGAAATAAAGCGCGACAACCGTTAGATAGGCAGGGATGATTCTGAAAAAGCGTTTTATAAAGAATACTCTAAAGGATATGGTTTTCTCCTTGGCAATTTTTAAAAAGAGTTGCGAGGAAATTAAATACCCGCTTAAAACAAAGAAAAGGTCCACCCCTGTCCAACCGAATGTGCCTATGGTATGTATCCAATTAGGATGGGCAAACATTCCGCCGTAATGGTAGATGAAAACAAAGGAAATGGCAATGGCCCTTAAATGGTCAAGACCCAGCAGTTTGTAGTTTGCTGGTGTTGTGGTTGATCCGGTCAGTTGAGTCATAGATAATCTTGATGTCTTATTTGATAAAAATTGAACAAACCACGATTACCACTATTAGTAAGACGATAAATACCCACGTTAATGGTTGTCCAAAATTAAAAGTCCATCCCACTCTGGGGTAGGGTCTGGGAATTATTAATCTCCTGTCTTTTTTGTCATTGATGAAAGGATCGCTCCAGTCTGATAGGTTCATGTTGTTTGGTAAATTCGAGGCAAATGTAATTAAAACAACAACGATTGGTTACATTAAAGGATAGTTTTTGATATATAACTTCCAGTCTACATTAAATTGAATTTTCAAATAATACCCTTCGGGAGTAATCAATATTTTAGTTGGATAACTAGTTACTTCAAATGCATCATTGAGTGGTTTATCTAAACTATTTATTGTAATAATTTGATTGCTAAAGTTAAGTCAAAAGTTTCACCTTTCAACCCAATAGTTTGAAACTCAATGCCTATTCTCACCTGGGCAATGCTGTTTTTGAAGCTCCAGGCATCGTCGTAGGTAAAAGGAATTTGTAGAGTGCCCTGAGCATTGACATATCCCCATTTCTGGCCTTGTTTGGTGGCAGATAAGCCATTTTTGTAGGGTTTCATAAACGTATAGACACAGGGGACGATTTCTTCACCATTTCGATTAATCGCGCCATATTTGTCACTCTTTCTGACAATGGCCAATCCTTCGCTGAATTCCCAAGCCCAGTCGTATTGTAACGGTACAATGACTTTGCCTTTGGCATTAACAAATCCCCATTTGGAGTGTTGGCAGACTTTTAACAGACCTTCCCTGAAAAACTCAGTTGCATCATATATGAATGGAATTATCTCTTCTCCCAATAAATTAATAAAACCCCATTTGTTGTTTATTCTGACTTTGGCTAAACCGTTTGAATCAAACAAGCAAGCGCTTTCATAAATAACTGGTACAATGACTTTTCCTGATAGATCAATAAAGCCATATCGTTCAGTTTTGGATACGATCATCATAACTTTCGCCAGACCGTTGTCTGCATATTGGCCCACTTCATCATAAATAACTTTCTGGGATTTTGACTTATCAGTGCTTGGATTTGTCATTTGAATTGATTTTAAATTTCAACTTTTTATAAAATAAACACATAGACACATAGAAAACATAGTTTAGTTTTTCTATGTGCACTATGTATCTATGTGTTTATTTTGTTTGTAAAGATCAACGCTGATACAGACAGCAGGTGACGTTGAAATATATAATATTTGACCTAATTTAATATACCCAACGACGTATTCTGTCGCAGTAAAGGGTTATCTTTGGTTAAAAATAAAAAGGGTTATGACAAAACGGGAATCAGTTTTACGATACATCCACATCATGAATAGGCTCAGGAGGGGGTCGGCGACTTTTGAGCAGATTGATGACTTTTTGGCTATGCAATCGGAGTTGCAGGGTGGCAATTTAAGAATGTCGATACGTCAGTTTCAGAGGGATTTAAAGGACATTGAGTCCATCTTTGAGGTAGATATAAGTTATGACTTTAAACTCAAAGTATATGCCATCAATCAGGATGAAACTTCGGAAGTCAGTCAGCGAAGAATGGAGGCGCTGGATGTATTCAACGCTTTGAAAATTGGTGAATCAAGTTCCCAGTCTATCCATTTTGAAAAACGAAAGCCCCAGGGCACTGAAAATTTCCATGGTTTGCTTCATGCCATCAATAACCAGTTGCAGATATCATTTACCTATCAAAAGTACTGGGAAGACTATCTCACTCACCGGATCGTTGAGCCTTATGCCTTGAAAGAGTTCAGGAATCGCTGGTACTTACTGGCCATGGACCAGAATGATTTGAAGGTAAAGAGCTTTGCACTCGATCGTTTAACGGGACTTGATATCACTAAGAAGAAGTTTCAACAATCCGAAACTTTTGATGTGAATGAACTTTACAGGTATTGTTTTGGAATCCTCAGTCCCAATGGACATCAACCCAAGGAAGTTATTCTAAGTTTTGATCCCTTCCAGGGGAAATATATCAAGTCGTTGCCATTGCATGAGACGCAGGAAATATTGATAGATGATGAACATGAAGTTCGCATCAAACTGAATATATACCTGACCTTTGATTTCATCATGGAAATCCTCTCACATGGTGAAAAAGTGAAAGTGATCAAACCCAAAAGTTTAATAGCAGAATTGAAACATTCTTACCAAAATGCCTTAGCCCAATACTGATATGGAAACTACCGAAGAGATTGTGTTGTTATTGAATACTTTGCTCTATGCAGAAGAATTTGACAATGAATTATTGGAGTGTTCAGTCAATCAATTTATTGAATTTTGTAAATCGAAATCTGTCAGGAATGATAGCTTGCCTTATAGTTTGAATACTATTTATCAAACAGGAATCGTATGGATGGATTTTGAATTCTACAGCGAGGAAAAGAAGGAGGAGGCTCGGTTGGAGAAAGTGGTAAATGTAAGAAAAGGTAATTTCGAATATGCTGCCAATATGCGGGACGTGGAAAAGGATTGCCGGACTTACCTAAAGTTTAAAAAGCACCATGGCTTCAAAAAGTCCGCGTTTGTCTTAATTCAGGGTTATTTAATTTATACCTACTTTGGAACTGCAAAGAATGATCAGTTGGTCAAAGAATTCCTAACCCGGAAATATGGGTATAAGAATCTCAAAATTGAACATTTAATTAAAAGCTTAGAGCAATGAGATTAAATAATCATGCTCTGCAAGTTTTTGGGAACAGCAAACCATCAATTAACAAATAGTTCTCCCTTGGAAAACCCAGACTCACATTTTTATTTGTTAACCATAATTCAAACAAGGAAAAGTTGGCATTAGTAAAGTTAGAAGGTTCTAATATAAAAACGAAATATTTCTTCTTTACTAATAAATTATTGAATAATAGTATATCTTAGCGGAATTTCAAATTATATGATTTCTTCCTACGGATAAATGCAAAGGCAAACAATTGGCAACTGGATCTTATAATTTCAGAAACAAGCAGACAACAGTTCTTTCAACTTGGCATCTTCATGTTTTTTTGATTTGAATTATATAAATATTAAATATTAACCAACGAACCTAATCAAAATGAAGGTATTTAGCATTATTTTATTATTGTATATCTCAATATCCTCGGTATTTTCACAGGAATTTATAAAAAATTCTACAGTGAATTTTAAAGATAAAACAGTTTTAAAAGGAGATTTTTATTATTATCAATCGGATCCCAAAATTGTCATAATAGCTGATAGCACAGGCAAAAAACAAGATTATCCACTTTCAAAAATTGATTTTGTTGAAGGTAGCACAAGTATTTATAAAAACTTGAATTACAATGGAGAATCAAAACTATTTGATTGCATTATTGAAGGTGAAAAATTAAGTCTTTATAAGACAAATGAAAATGATGACCTGCAATTATTTGTTCTTAAAGGCAATCAAATCTACTGGCTGGAAGGGGGTCAGAAAGAAATGACGAATGATTCAAAAAAGTATATAAAAGAAATCGTTGCCTATAAGGGTATATTGAAGGTTTTAATTAGAGACAATGCAGATCTGTCAAAAAAGATTGATAATATAACTTATTCTGAAAGAGAAATATCTGATATTATAATTGCATATAATGAGGGTCATATCACTAATTTCAAAAACAAAGAGGTCGATCATTTAAATAAAATACCAAATTGGAAAATTTATTCCAATTATTCAAAGTATTCAGGCACTCCATTATTCACTGGAAACGATCTATTTGAATCGGCAGGTTCATTTTTTCAAATAGGAGGTGAATATTTTGCTTCTGAAGGTTCAAGGCATTCATTGAAGTTGGGTGTTGAATATGGAAAGTTCAACAATAAGAACTCTAATCTTATTCATTATGACGGCGATAATATTTATTACTATGAAACATGGGCAAAATACCTAAACTTAAATTTTAGCTATTATTATGATTTTTATAGAATACCAAAAGCTAATTTTTATATCGCAATTAGATTAATTGATATGGGCCAATTATGGAACAGCACAAAAAATGATTTTATTCTTGCACCAAGAATAAGTCCAGGTTTTGGTTATGAATTTCATTTAACTAATACGATGGATTTATTTGGTGAAATAAATCATATTTTGATTATTCATAATTTAGCCGGTAATTTTTCAGTAGGGATAACCTATGATATTTAAAAGAAATTACCGGTCTGTCAATCATTAAAGTCATAGAAAGAGAACATTGATTAATTGGATCAGAAGACATTGATTTCAAACAAAAACTCAATTGACGATTGATCAATCCGCTCATTGAAAAGATTCGATTTGAAAGATTCATTAAAAAAAGAAATTAGGTCCCATAAGGTAGCCATATTTTTTGCTTTTAGCCTCTGATTGACAGACTTCTATTCTACTTCTTTCTCCACTCGACACCCCAATCACTGAACCATTGAGTAGGAGCAGGGGTTTGTCTTTTATAGTTTTCATCCTTTGTATTCCCAGAATTTATTTGCAATCTTTCCAGACTTGCCTCATTGTTACTGTCAACAATCAGCTGGTGATCGTTGGCTAAGTAGAAAGATTTATGAATAAGTTCAGCTTTTGGAGTAATTCTGGTTCTTTTAATTTTAGTGGGGGTCATGGTTTTTGATTTAGTTGTGACAGAATTATCACATTGCAAAGATGATGGACTTATGGCTTTTAAAAGTTACATAATTCGAAAGAGAAGTTACATAATTCACAGGTTAGGACAGCTTTAATGCATCGCATTACAAAGTTGTGGGGAAGAGTTTATCCGAAACGAAATCCCTTGAGTTTGTTTAAATAAGTCCAACCCCTTTTCTATTTTTATTAATAATAATCCAGGCAAAAATAAGATTAATAAGGTTTGGTTCAGGAGGTTGCAACTCTGTTACTAAGGTTAAATAAAGAAAAGTAAGATTTTAAAAATAAAAACTTTGCATATTTATTTCATCATCTTTACTCTGAAAGTTCATCCCGAGTACTCGGGACTCTTTCCTACTATAATGTCATGTGATCCCGATTAATGAACTTTCTGGTATTCTAAAAAAAGCTATTTCAGTGAAAATATTGGCTTCATATGAAAGTGTTGTATATTTGTAAGGAAACAGCCACAATAGCTGTGACGTTAAAATAGTATGGGGCAATATTAGTAGCAATAGGTAGTGGATAGCCACGATATCAGAAAAGCTGAGACAATCAGAATAATGTATTTAGAACTTAAAAACAAGGAGAATGGAAAATAATGAGAATGGAAAATAATGAATTGAAAATGTTCATTTTAGATCAAATAAAGGATGAATTTATAGGTGAGAAAGGATCTGAAAAACGAGCTATTTACGAACAGGAACTTCAATTGGAACTATTGGGCGACTTGATTAAGAAAGTTCGTATATAAAGAAATCTAACTCAGGAAGAGCTGGGTAATCTAATTGGTGTGCAAAGAGCTCAAATCTCTAAACTGGAGAACAATATGACCAATGTAACTTTGGATACCATTTTGAGAGTTTTTAATGCATTAAAAGCCAAAGTAGTTTTTAACGTTGAACTCCAGGATAATAGAATACAGATTGCTGGATAGACTCAGACTTACTACCTGATCTTGCGCAAGAACACGGATATATAATAAAATGTTTGAAGCGTTATTTTTAGATGGCTCAACCTCTTTTTTAAGCAGTAAAATAAGCAAGATCAGTTTCCAAATGGAAGAACCTTATTTTTCTCAACCAACCTTAGTAGGATGAATGGATAAGCCCCCCGACTACCAACCTTATTAACCTTATTTATAATAAGATAAGGTTAATAAGGTTGTACTGAGGGGCGGAAAATTGTTCGTCCTTACTACTAAGGTTGGTTAACAGGGATAAGGTTACAAAAAAATAGAATTAATTATGCATATCAACTAAATCAACGAGGTACATGGGGGCCCGCGATTTGTCCTGAGTTATATAGTAGCCTTGAATTATTTCCTAATTGAATATTATTCTTCTTCCTCCGACTTCAGCACCGCATTCACTGAACCATGCAGCAATAACAATCTTTTGGCTTTTGATTCATCGTAGCCCAGTTCGGCCATTATCATGCGAATACCGCGGTTAATGAGTTTTTGGTTGGTAAGTTGCATGTTCACCATTTTGTTGCCTTTAACCCTGCCCAATTTGATCATGAGAGAGGTGGTGATCATGTTAAGGATTAGCTTTTGTGAGGTACCCGATTTCATGCGTGTGCTTCCGGTTACAAATTCAGGACCCACAATGGCTTCAATGGCAATATCAACACTTTTAGCAAGGAGGCTGTCTTTGTTATTTACAATGCAGGCGGTTAGTAATCCTTTGGTACCGGCTATTTTGACGGCCCCAATGACGTAAGGGGTTCTACCCGAAGCCGCAATTCCTAAAATCGTATCAAGTGGGGCTGGCTGGTATTTTTGCAGGTCTTTCCAGCCTTGCAGTGCATCGTCTTCGGCCATCTCAACAGCTTCGCGGATGGCTCTGTCACCGCCTGCAATCAAGGCAATGACCAGATCGTGGCTAACCCCGAAAGTGGGTGGTATTTCTGAGGCATCCAGAATGCCGAGTCGTCCGCTGGTGCCTGATCCGATATAAAATAATCGGCCCCCTTTTTTCATGCGCAGATAAACCTGTTCAACCAGCTTTTCAATTTGTGGGATAACTTCAAAAACAACCGGTACTACTTTCTTATCCTCTTCATGAATGCATAATAAAATTTCCTTTACCGATTTCTTCTCCAGATCGTTGTACAAAGAATCAGCCTCAGTAGTACTTTCAGTGGTCATTCTGTCGGGTTTTTAAATAGTTGAATAGTATTTGGCCAACCCGTCAATCGGATCCTTTATGAGGATTG
>Ga0209123_1002589_pt1 | contig 14956 bp, 15 predicted proteins | sample BarGraIncu00431A_FD_184500 | JGI IMG/M metagenome (GOLD analysis project Ga0209123, IMG submission 184500) | Arctic peat soil microbial communities from Barrow, Alaska, USA - Barrow Graham LP Incubations 004-31A (SPAdes) (version 2) | ecosystem: Environmental > Terrestrial > Soil > Wetlands >...
CTAAGAAAAGCAGAAGAAAATGAACTCAAAGCATGTATAACATTGTATCCTTCTTATGATTATACTAATATCTACATCACTGACTTTAAACCAGCTGAATAACAAACAATGGTCGCTAGCAAGTGTAGGCGCAACCAATTGATTCTGTTTGACATCTATTTGATAAAACCTGAATAAAATGAAAAACCTAACTTTGATATTCGTATTACTGTTTGCATGTTTGGCTTGTAATCAAATTAAGGTTTGTGAAGAGATACAATTGGCTACTCATCACATTGACTGTGAGAACACAAAGTATTCACTTAAGATTAATATCCAGAATGAATATACAATTATCAGATCAAAAGAAGCCTATGACTCCAAAGTAACTGGAGATTGTCATCCAACAATTGATTTTTCTCTCTACGACTTAGTTATTGGCAGACAGTCTTCCGGCAACGAGAATGACACAATCAAATACGATTTAAGGAGAACCTGTCCATATAATGAACTTACTCTGAATGTGGATATTATTCAATCAGATGCAACTCGTCCTGACAATGTTGTCTACCATGCCTTGATTCCGAAACTTGGTGACGAAGAGACTTTAAAGATTAAGATAAACGTTAAATAAAACACCAGATGCTAACATTAGCTGGCAATCTAATGAACCTTTGCAACCAATTGAAAAAATAAAGAATCTATTTACGACACAACATAAACTAAAATCGACTATGACAAAATTCTTTTTATCCGGATTAGTACTTGTATTTGCTTTATCTGTAATAAGGATGATGACTCTGTTAAAAAGGAAAACGGAAAAGTTTGGCTTAGTGGTGGTTTAGCGTACTGTGCTGAACAAATACATCTTGACAATGGAGATACGTTAATTGTTAATATTAAAGATTTAATAACTTTCACGTCCGGCGATAGGGTAAGCGTAAAGTACAAAGAAATTGGTATAAATACGGTTTGTTCTCAGGGCATTGACTGTGAAATCATCGAAATTAAAAAAGTTGAATAGAAGAACTGACCCACAGTCGGCAATTGCATATGGTTAAGAACGTTATGGAAAACCTTAAAATGACAGACAGACAAGAAATATCTACAGATCTGGGACAAAAAACCATTCCAGGGCAATTAAATATTGAAGAAATTACAAGAATCAAAATTAGTAGAGTAGACCATAAAAGATAAACATAAAAGTCCAAAACAGAAATTTCGGATAACCGAAAAAGGAAGAGCCTTTCTTATAATTATTACAAAGTGAAGGGAAGTAAGGTATAGAGATCTTGTCAAATGAAAGGGTAAAGATTACTTCGTAAAAAAACATTAAAACCTTCTTCCCTGCCCGTTCCTTTTCTGCTTTAACATCTTCGTCTTTTTTCTCTGCTCTTTTTCTTTGCTATACCAGGGCGTTAGCCGGACCATCTCAAGGATTGACTGTGAAAAGTAGTTCTTTGCGTCAAGATGAAATTTCAGCTGTTCAGGATTCAGACTAACCTCCTGGATTCCGGAAGGATGATTGTTTAGGTAATACTGATCTTCTGTTTTCACCACATTATACTTTTTGGCTAGATCATTAGTCAGACCTGGCTTCAATGACTGCCGGTTCTGGTTATATTCCCGGTAGAAATCGTACTGATTGATCAGCTGTTCGGTTTCAATAATTCGGCGGATGGAATAATGGTAATAATCCCTGATAGCTGATTCCGTAAAACTTTTTGAAAGGTCGTCCATACCGGATGTAAGCCTATTAAATTCATTACTAGCTGACAGTTTAATCTCTTTAAACGGAACATTTGTTTCACGATTCTTCAATTCCAACATAGAAACCTTTTCGTAATCAATCAGCCCTTTGGAGACAAACCTGAACTTTTCAGAGAGAACACGATTGTAATCTTTGATAATGGCGTAAAAATCCTGATTCGTCATGTTAAAATAGTCGAGTCGGATCAATTGTTTATCAATCAGAAACGGATTGCTGAACACCATTTTATTGTCAGGACTGAATATTTTGTAATTACCTGATTCAGAAGACCAGAAAAGTAAAAGGCCTTTTTCTTTCAACTCCTGGGTTGCGTTCTGTGCGCCACAGAAGCGATATTTTTTAAATAATTCTTTAAAACCGGTGGTAACCTGATCTTCTACTTGTTTTACCAATTCTTTTTCCGGTCTGTTTTCAGTCTCCGGGATCTTTATCCGTTCTTTAAGTTCGGACATGCGAAGCGGATTTCTAATTGTTTTATTCTCATCGTCTGTTACAACTACGACTTCTCCCCTGCCCGACCAGTTGATTTGTAAATGAAAAGCGCCCAGGATTTACCGATACATCGTCTCATTTTCTATACCTGCAGATTGGATCAGCAGCCGGAATATTCCTTCAACCCTTGCTTTCAAGTCTGAACAGGTGGCATTGACAGTAAATTCGTTTTGCATGAGCTGCGATTTGGGTTCTTCCTGTTTGAGATCGTATTTCTGTTCCAGGCCTTGGATAAACCGCTGCATTTTTTCCTGTTCATAATTGTCTTTGATCTTTTTACCTATCTCTTTGTCAATCCGCGTCGAGACAACATGATAATGTACCCTTTCCAGATCTTTGTGCTTAGAGACAAAATAAGGCTGATTCCCGTAGCCCATATGTTCCATCATCTGCCGGATTTCCAAACTGATTGTTTTATCATCCAAAACCGGACTATCTGATTTTGATGGGTTTAATGAGATATGAAGACATTTGTTTTTTGCCTTTGCATTGCCAATTTCTATATCAAGAAGGGCATTTAACCGGACAAACAATCTGAAAATAATTTATGGTATTGCTCTCCCTTAAGGAAAGAGACGGAGCCCAGTTTTAAAGTTTGTCGTAATAAAAACGTTTGGTTCGATTATGGAATATGTACCGGAGGCCGTTTGGTTGATCTTGTTTGTAAAATGAATAACGTCGGGGTGCCTGGTGCGTTATTGTTATTGTCCGGAGCGGTGACTGAGAGATCCCATATTTCTTTTTCTGACAAGCAAGAACCTTTTGTGATGGAAACAAAAATTGAGATTAAACACCTGCAACCTTTGCAAAACCAAGCATTGATTCAATACCTCACCGGCCGTAAAATAAGCGCGGCATTAGCCTCTAAATTTTGCAATGAAGTGTATTACAAAACCAATAACGGAGACAAACAATATTTTGCAATCTCTTTTGAGAACGACAGTCACGGCTACGAAATACGCAACAAATATTTTAAGGGATCAACATCACCAAAAAATATTACAACCATACCAGGGGAAAACAGTTTTACAGTTAATGTTTTTGAAGAATTTATGGATTTTCTTTCAAGCTTAACCTATTGCAAATCTAACCAGTCGGCATCTGACACAATCGTATTGAATGGCTTGGGATTCGTTGAGAAGTTCATTGAGATAATGCCAAAATACACTAAAATAAATTTATACCTGGATAACGACAAGTCGGGCAAAGAGACTGCAGCACGGATACAGGATAGCAGACCGGATGCTGTTAACCGGTCACAAATCATTTATCCGCAATACAAGGATTTTAATGAATATATTATTAATTAATGAAATCAACCTGAATCAAACGGGTGGTACTTTTTCCTTAGATGGCGAAGCAGATTCCCTTTTGATAAGGTTAATATCGATGACACTATCAAAAAACTGGAACCTTTAAAACGATTTTTTTATAGAAACCAATTCCAGAGAACCGGATTTAGATTTAGAAATCATACTGAAATGTTAAAGTATTTTACGCGATTTAAAGAATCGGTTTGAAACATTCAGAGTTTAATTGGTGAACTTTAACACATAAGGATTTTATATTAAAGGTGGAGTTTAATACGAATAAAGCACCTAATATAGATAAAGCTTAACACTTTTAATATGCAGTTATTCTTGCGCGGTTACCAGATCATCAACATCGATTATTACTTTGTTTGCATTGTAACTACCTAAAATTCCACCTCCATTATTGACATTACTGTAAACCTGTATGGGCTCCAACATAAAATCGTCGCCAAAATAATACTGGGCTGAAAAGGTTTTTAAATACTTGTGAAAATCCTGAGTGATGGACTGAAGACAGATGATGGTTCGATTTTTAGCTTCCGGATAACGGGATAATGAAAAAGTAAAGGACAGTGAATACTCCTTCCCGTCTATCAGGTCATCATTAAAAATGTTGAAGATATTTGGTGGAACATCATCCAATAATCCGGCAGACGAACTCGTGTTGTCCCAATTCGGATCGGTAGACCAGACTCCTGCGATATTAGAGTAGACCCATGGAGCACCTGGAAAATTGCCATCATTTTGCGCCCAATCAGGCTTTTCCCTAAACTCGTCTTCGTTGGTAACCACAAGCCGGTAAAAGTTTTTCACTCCTGCAGGATCTTTAAATGTGATGGTTGCATAAGCAACTCGCGGATTGAGGTTGTCTTTTTTAATAGTGCACTTTAATATTTCGGGCGCGGACTCAATAACCGATGTAGCTTCGATGGATGAAAAGTCATCTTTCACAACGGTTACTTTATATTCTTTTCCCACAGAAGGTTTACTGACACCAAGATACTGACTGCTCACTGCATCGAATTGAAGGGTTTCGAGCAGTGTTTCATTTTCGTAAACTTTTACCAAGGCATCACTTACAATATTCTTATTCAGCTTTTCCATAATAGAAGCACTATAGCTCACACTTACGGCTAAAACATGATCCGGATCGAGGTAACTGTTCATTACTAAAAACACACTTTGATTTTTCGGATTGAATTCGATCTCCTTCGTGCAGGCAATAAACAGCGGAATCAGAATAATCACGGCAAAAAATCGTATTGATCTGTACATAACTTCAGATATTAAAATTTAAAACTATAAGTAACTGAAGGGATAATCGAAAAGAGACTTGTCTGTTTCAGCACATATATGCCTTGTCTGTTGGTGTCGGGACTAAGGTAAAAAGGGTTTTGACGGCTGTATAAATTATAAACGCTGATGTTCCATGTTCTCACACCTGCCCGTTTTTGTTTATGGAAGTTGATGCCGAAATCGAGCCGGTGATAGGCGGGCATCCTGTAATTATTACGGCCTTCGAAGTACTTAATATCCATAGGGAAACCACTGTTATAAGAGGGTATTTCGGTATTGATTTGATTGGTGAAAAGAGTTCCCGCATTGCCTGTACGGTAAACCCAGGTAGTACCAATGTCTATCCTGTCGTTGAACTTGTGGCTTATTACAATATTAATATCGTGGCGACTGTCGTACTTTGCCGGAAACTTCTTTCCGAAACTAATATTTTCGAATTGCCTGTCGGCCCAAGATAAAGTATACGCAATCCATCCTGTCGTTTTACCAATCTCTTTATTGATCATCACCTCGCAACCATAAGCCCAGCCTTTGCCGCTTTCCACTTTATTTTCCCAATCTTCTGACGCACCAAAAAAAGAAGCACCATCCTTGTATTCAATCAGGTTATTCATTTTTTTAGAATATCCTTCGACTGTCAAATCCATACCATTTGCAATACGATATACTGCGCCAATCGCCATTTGTTCAGCCGTCATTGGCTTGATTTTTTTTGTAACAGGAACCCAAAGATCGGTTGGGAGACTGAAACTGGAACTGGTGAGCAGTTGAATGTATTGTTTCATACGCGAGTAAGAAGCCTTAAATGAGAAATCATCGCCAGCGAGATAATTCACCGACAAACGTGGCTCCAACGAATAATAAGAGGTATTTTGAACATTAAAAAAAGATGTACGCAATCCCACATTGGCTTTCAGACGGGGTCCTATGGTGATATCATCTTCACCATAAACCGAGAAGTCGTGTGCATAGATGCTTTTATCGCCGAAAGTTTTGTCGATACTATTGTCGTCAGTATTATCTGACTGAATTGTTTTCACGCCAGGTCTAAAGTTGTGGTAGATGTAATTGACACCGAATTTCACCGTATGATCGGGTGATGCGAAATAATCAAAGTCCATTTTGTAACCCCAGTCGTATATACCCGAACTAAATTCGGATTTATCCATACTAAACCTGTTTAAATCGGGTAAATCAATCCTACGTTCACTACTGACTTTAATGTTATATCTGCTGTAAGTGAGGGTCGTATTGCTGAATAGTTTGTTATTAAAAACATAGTTCCATCGCAGTGCCGAAGTTATATTTCCCCAATTAAGCAAGGCCTTTGTTTTATCTATAGTTCTTCCGTCTTGTGTTATAACATCACTGGTTGTATTGGAGGTTAAATCGTCTTTACCAAGATAAGTGCTTAAATAGAGCCTGCTCCGGTCCGAAAAGCGGTGGTTGATTTTGGCATTCATGTCGTAAAAGTAGTAACCCATATAATCGCCATTGTTTGCTTTTTTCATGATCGGCTTTGTCAGCTGATCAATATAAGTTCGTCGGGCAGAGAAAGAAAAAGAAGTTCGCTCTTTAACGATAGGACCTTCGAAATGAAGCTTTGATGAGATCAGCCCAACGCTGATATTGCCATGATACTCCTTTTCGTTGCCCTCATTCATGCGTACATCGACTACAGATGAAAGCCTGCCTCCAAACCTGGCAGGGAAACCACCTTTGTAAAACGAGACACTTTTGAGCGCGTCGGGGTTAAAAACTGAAAAGAAACCAAACAGGTGGTTCGCATTGTAAACCGGAACACCATCAAGCAAAATCAGGTTTTGGTCGGGGGCGCCACCTCTCACGTAAAGCCCAGCTGAGCCTTCAGAACCCGATTTCACGCCAGGCAGCAATTGCAATGTTTTGATCACATCAGATTCACCCAAAAACGCCGGAAGGCTTTTGATTTTTTCGATAGGCATATCAAAACGGCTCATTTGCGTTGTTGAAAGCCACTCATTGGCTTTTGTGGCGACCACCTTAATTTCTTCAAGTTCGTTTTTTGCGGTAAGCGAAACATCAATATTCTGATCTTTTGTCAAATCAAATTCCCTGTACTGTGTCTCGTAACCGACAAACGAAAAAGCCACTTTTATTTTACCTGCCGGAAGGGTAAGGCTGTAAAACCCATAATTGTTCGTACCTGTTCCTTTAAAACTTGATACTTCAACCGTATTTGCACCAATCAATGCCTCGTTGGTTGCTGCATCAGTTATTGAGCCACTCATTGTGAATTTCTGCTGTGCCATAGCAGCAAAGCTCATGGTTATAAAAAGGATAAGATAGAAGAGTTTAATCATAAAATTCTGTTTTACACCCGATAAAAACAAAGGCTGCCCCCGTTTGGGGAGCAGCTATTGTTTTTGAAAGTATAAATTATTGATTTACTATTTTTTCCATAAAGTGTAGCCCACAGTCAGTGAGATGGTACGGCTTTTAGAATAAATCACATCGTCTTTTTTATTACCACCCTCGGTATAACTCAACCGACTGCTTACCTTTCCGAAATTCACAAAAAAACCGCCGGTATAAATCAATTCGTTCCATTCCACTTGATTTTCAAAACCAGTCTCTTTGCTCATAGCAAAACGGTAACCGATTCCACCGAAAAAACCAAAGTTGGATGACGTTTTTAATGCGATCAGAAGGGGAACATTTAAATAGCTTTTGGAATAATGATCTTTAGCCAAATAGGATGTGCCAGGATTATATGTCCCGCCATTTCCATAACCACCGCCCAAGGAAGTGCCTGCTTGACTGCGATATATTTGATAACCGGTTCTGATCCTTTCGAAATTTAAACCAGATTCAACAGCCAGCCACGGAAGAATCGTATACGACATACTTGTGCCTAAAATAAATCCGGGGTACCAGGTTTTGTTATTCCTATATATCTCCTGGCTGTTAAAAATACCGCTTGGTATTGCGTAATTTGTTCCGGCATTTACTTTTAAATTCCATTTCTCCTGGGCTTCAGCGCCTACCTGGAGGGCTAAAACGAATGTTAGTAAAACAATTAATCTTCTTCTCATTTATATATTAAAATTAATATTAATTTTAATTAACAAAAATCGTTCCAAGGTTTAGTATTCGCGCTCCATCCTGCTCCTGAATAATAAATTACTTTTGGTAAAGATAATAAATAAGGGTGCAGCATTACCGTAATCTACTAACAAAGTGAAATATTATTTCATTTATTTTTCAAACAGGTAACTATTGACAGATCGTTTAAAAATTATTTGCAGACCATAATTTCGCAGAAATTCGAGATCTTTGAAAATTGTCAGGTGCGAGACACAAAGTTTTTTGGCGAGTTCTTCGGCAGTACCGGTATTTGAGCTGTCAATCAATCCGATTAACCATTCAATTCGTGCTTTTTGCTATTCGAAGTTCATGGGTTCTGGCGTTACCCCAAAATGGGAAGTATTTTTCATTTATATTCAGAAGCTTGGTCTTTAGGAGTATAAAAGAAAAATTCATCGGTTGGTTTGATAACTATTTGCCCGCTTTGGCCGTTACTTGCAACCCGACGATGCACTTAACCTTCCTATTTTTAATAGGCATTTATTCTTGTGCGATTACAGGATCATCAACATCGATTATTACCTTGTTTGAATTAAAGCTCCCAAAAATTCCACCGCCATTTTTAACATTGCTGTAAACCTGTATGGGTTCCAATAAAAAATCATCTCCGTAATAATACTTAGCTGAAAAGGTTTTTAAATACTTGTGAAAATACTGATTGATAGACTGAAGACAGATAATGGTTCGATTTTTAGCTTCCGGATAACAAGACAAGGAATATGAAAAGGTAAGCGAATACTCCTTTCCGTCGATCAGGTCATCATTAAAGATGTTGAAAATATTCTCTGGTACATCATCAAATAAACCGGCAGACGAACTCGTATTGTCCCAATTCGGATCGGTCGACCAGACTCCTGCGATATTAGCGTAAACCCATGGGGCACCTGGCGAATTGCCATCATTTTGAGCCCAATCGGGCTTTTCGCTAAACTCATCTTCGTTGGTAACCACAAGCCGGTAAAAGTTTTTCACTCCTGCAGTATCTTTAAATGTGATGGTTGCAAAAGCAAGTCGCGTATTGAGGTTATCTACTTATTATACAAGGTTTTTCTTGTCATTCGTCATAATTTTAGCTGTTTCTGTAGCAATTCCTATTGTCGCAATTGAGATATTATTAAATTTAAAAAATTCAGACTCTATATCATTACTAAATATTAATCCACTTATTGTCATTAATAATTCAATATTCAAAGTCTGTTGGTTCTTTATTACACCTACAGCCAGTAATGACTCTCTGTTAAAAGACTGGATGAATAAAACCCGGGTAATTGGGAAGTCTCAACTTCATATTTTTGTCAGAGGTTTAAGGAGTGATATAAGAGCCGTTAGAAATGCTATTAAAACGAACTTGAATAAGGGACAAGTCGAAGAGCATGTGAACAGATTGAAAAGCATAAAACAACAATACAGTAGGTTAAAATAATCTGAATATCGTTTGTTTCTTTAAAAATATTACGATATTTGTACTGTGAGTACGAATAACGAAATAAAATTAAAGAAACTTCTGGAATTGCATGTTCCGGGAACAATAATGCTTGCATCATGGCTTGATGCAAAGGGGTTCTCACATGACCTTCAACAAAGGTACCGAAAAAGCGGTTGGATTGAATCGGTTGGTGTTGGTGCATTCAAACGTCCTAATGAAACTATCGGTTGGCAAGGTGCACTTTATTCCCTCCAAAATCAAGCTAATCTGCCTGTTTACATTGGTGGCCCAACTGCTTTATTCATGTTGGGATTTTCGCATTATATCCGCACCGGAGCCGAAACTGTTTATTTATTCTCTCTATTGAATATGAGATTGCCAGCATGGTTTAAACAATATCCATGGAATGAAGCAGTGTCCCACGTCAAGACATCATTTCTTCCGGAGGGGATTGGAATGGATGAATATCAGGAAACACAAATTCCCTTATTAATAGCATCATCAGAGAGAGCAATATTCGAATGTCTTTATCTTACTCCGGAAAAGCTTGATATAATGGAGGTTTATCAAGTCATGTCTGGCTTAGTAAATCTAAGGCCTGGCCTGTTGCAGAAGCTTCTGGAAGGATGCAATTCGGTAAAAGTCAAACGCTTATTTTTATACATGGCGAAAAAAGCAAACCATCAATGGTTCCAATTTCTTGATTTATCATCTGTCGGTCTTGGACAGGGGGATCGCAGTATTGTCAGTGATGGGGCGTATGATTCTGAATTCCGTATCACAATACCCAAAGAATTAGCTCAATTATGATTGATCCAAAATATAGAGCACAAGTTGATTTATTGTTACAAACGATCCCGTATGTTGCAAAAGAAACAATATTTGCACTCAAAGGCGGGACTGCCATTAATCTGTTTGTACGAGGTATGCCCAGACTGTCAATCGATATTGATTTAACATATCTTCCAATTGATGATCGGGAAACGGCATTGAAGAATATTTCAAGTGGACTGGCACGGATAAAAATAGACTTGGAACAATCTATTCCGAAAATCAGTGTATCGGCAGCATCACGTGAAGGACAGGATGTTAAGATTAATTGCCAGATACCTGGCGCTCAAATTAAGATCGAGGTAAACACGACAACAAGGGGAAACATTAATCCAACACGAATAATGAGGGTTCATGATTCTGTTGAATCTGGATTCGGCAGATTTGCTGCCATTCATGTTGTTTCTATGGCTGAACTTTTTGGCGGGAAGGTTTGTGCATCATTAGACAGACAGCATCCACGGGATTTGTTTGATGTCAGGCTCCTTCTCGATAATGAAGGCTTTACCGAAGATATAAAGGTGGGTTTCCTAATTGCGCTTCTTTCTCATATGCGACCTATCAGCGAGGTAATTAGTCCGATGTTTATTGATCAGCGACAAGCTTTTGAAACTCAATTTTCAGGTATGGCAGATATACCATTTAGTTATGACGATTATGAACAAACTCGAATACAGTTAGTTGGAGAAATTCAATCAAAATTAACAAACGACGACCGGCTGTTTCTAATGAGTTTCAAAGAGGGAAAACCGGATTGGGAAAAATTACCAGTCAAAAATGCCAGTGAATTACCAGCTATCCTGTGGAAATTGCAGAATATTGAAAGATTAAAACACGATAATCCAAAGAAACACAAACACATGGTCGCTGTTTTAGGAAAGGTGTTATTTGGCTGATTATAAATCAATAAAATACTGACTGTGCTTGACGAATATTATCGTAGGTAATAATCCATTTTACTCCTTTGGTGGTTAAGCTTCTGCAAATAAGATTCTGAGGGTAACCTGTATCGAAACCAAAACTGCCAAAGAAAGAGCGATAATTGAAGGTATCACCGATTGTTACTTAGGTTCTTTTGAAAATGATGTTCTACCGAGGAAGCCTGCTGTTATCTGAATGGTCCCGCTTTGGTATATCCTCTCTTCTCTTACTGGCTTTTTAATTCTGAATATTGGTTTGGTAATATCTCGAAACTAAACAATGTCAATTATATAAAAAATCGGTATAATGTCGGGGACGAGCGTTTTTTACAACAAGCAGCCTCCGAAACGGCCAAACAGTCCAATAAGGAAGAAACCAAAAAAGGTGCGAAACTAAAGGTTAGCTGATCCGAATGTCAAAGACGAAAAAAGGCAGTGTGAGTAAATAAGAAGGGGAACCTAAAAAGTGAGATTTCCCTCTTTTTTTGCACGAGAGTAACCCCTCTTGGAAAGGTCTGGAGGTCGATCGAAGAGGACCATGCAAGATGTGTTTTTGTAGCTACAAAAACCTCTTGATCGTACCTGGCAGGGGCCCCTTAATTTTCTACGAAAATTTATGAGATATAACATTTTACAACTCGAAGCGTGGCAGGATTTTAACAATGAACTTGCTATGAAGGGCTTCAATTCTTGAGAATCGTGAAACCCAGGCGATTTAGTTATTTGTATTTTAAAGTCGTACACTTTCCATAAATCTGATCGATCAAACTCTCTTCATTCTCTCTTGAAATATCTTTCAATGTTTTCAGCGTATTCATATTTATGTACTTATTACTATTGTCCAGTAGTTGAAGAATTCCTTACAGTCCCTTCTTATTAGCCAATTTAATACTGTAAAAATCAATAATTTCCTAAGTGCAAACTTAATAATTGATAAATAATATGCATTCATATGAATGAAATAATATATTTTTTAAATGGTTTATAGTGCTTATTATTAATAATATAAAACAATATTCATCATAACAATATTATTATCACATAAAAATAAATCTGTTTTATAGGTAACAATTGATGTCCTATTCCTATTAAAATATGAATGTATTCTAGAGTTAAATTGCTATGTAATATCTAACACACGAAATTTAACAAGCTTTAACTTATGAAGATGCAAAACATTTATTGTCCAATATTTTCGCAAAAAACACTTAAAATACCTTAAGATTGAAAAAACTAATAACTATAATATTTGTAATTTTAACATTTGAATTAGCCGCACAAAAGCATACCATTTATGGGTATATCAAGGATAAAGCCACTGGCGAGAGTTTGATTGGTGCTTATGTTTCGGTAGATAATCAAAACCTAGGAACATCATCAAATAACTTTGGATTTTATTCTTTATCGGTATTAAAGGGAACTCAAAGAATAAGATGTTCATATATCGGATATCGTTCACTGACAATGAATATTGATTTACAGCACGATACCCTATCAAATATTGAATTAGAAACGCAGGATGCTAAATTGGAAGAGGTTGTTGTAACAGCCACAAAAAACAATAAAATAGCAAATAATGAGGTCGGTAGCCAGTCATTATCCGTTTTGGCCATTAAACAAATGCCCGCAGTTATGGGTGAATCTGATCTTATTAAAAGCCTGCAACTCTTGCCCGGTATCCAAACGTCGAATGAAGGAACGACAAACTTGTCGGTGCGAGGAGGTTCTTTCGACCAGAATTTGTTTTTGCTCGATGATGCACCGGTTTATAACCCGTCTCACGCGCTGGGATTCTTCTCTGTTTTTAATTTGGATGCTATAAAAAGCGTTAAAATTTATAAAGCCGCATTTCCGGCTCAGTATGGCGGACGCTTGTCATCAATTGTGGATATCCACATGAAAGAGGGGAACAGCAAAAAGCTTAGTTACAATGGAGGAATTGGCCTTATTGCGAGCAGATTAACAATTGAAGGGCCAATTATTGAAGATAAAGCATCGTTCATAATTTCGGGTAGATATAGCTATACCGGTACTACCGTTAATCTGTTAGGATCGGCAGGGCAAAGTTTGAGAATAGATGGTCTGAGAGACTTTAGTGGCAAAAATGAAATCAACTTTTATGATTTTAATGCGAAGGTCAATTATAAGGTAAACGAAAAGAACCACCTCTACCTTTCGGCATATACCGGAGCCGATCATTTTTTTTATTATGCTATTGACGATAATAGTAGTATGGATTGGGGGAATATCACCGGAACAACGCGCTGGAACCATGTTTTCAATCCAAGGTTATTCGCCAACACCATGCTGATTTACAGCAAATACGACTATTCGTATATTTTGAAAGACGATGCCCGGCACTTTAAATGGTCATCAAACCTTCAGGAGGTGGACATTAAAACCGATTTTGATTTCTTTCCTAATCCCAATAACCATATCAAATTTGGCATTTCTGTCGAGAACCATAACTATTTCCCCGGCGAAGTTGAACCAAGAGACGATACTTCGATCACCAAACCTTTTACTCTTGATAAACAAAGGGCCGTAATCAGCACTTTTTATGTGAATAATGAACAGAAGATCTCAGATAAAATCGGGATTGATTATGGGTTAAGGTATTCAGCTTTCTTTTTGCTCGGCGAGAGCAAGGTTTATTCTTATAATTCCGACCTTTCGGTAAAAGATTCAGTTCAATATGGCAACGGGGAGTTGGTGCAATTTCATCATGGGTTCGAACCCCGCTTATCCATCAGATACCTGTTGAATAAAACGTCATCGATTAAACTATCGTACACCAAAACCATTCAATTTCAACACCTTATTGGTAATTCGACCGTCGGTCTCCCTTCTGATGTTTGGATTCCGGCTAATAAATATATTAAACCTCAATCGGCCAATCAATATGCAGTTGGTTATTACAGATCTTTATCGGAGGATAAATACGAATTTTTCACCGAAGCCTATTACCGAAATATGTATAATATCATTGATTATAAAGACAATGCCGATTTATTTTTAAATCCACATGTTGAAACACAGGTTCTGGCAGGCACGGGGCAATCATATGGCATTGAGTTCTATTTCGAAAAGAAAACAGGAAGACTGAATGGTTGGTTGAGTTATACCTTATCGAAAACAACGAAACAAATAGATGGGATCAATAACAATAAATCGTATCCGGCGACCTATGATAGAAGGCATAATTTCTCTGTTGTTTTAAACTATCAATTGTCGCCAAGATGGAGCACTTCGTCCATTTTTAAGTTTACTTCCGGGGGTTTTGTTACCATCCCTGAAGGCACATTCAACTATTATGGGGCAGTTTTTAATTATTATTCCGACCGGAACGGTTATAAACTGCCACCATATCACCGTTTAGACCTGTCGTTTAATTATCACAGCCGAAAAAATGAACACAGAAGATGGAAAACCGAATGGAATTTCGGAATCTACAATGTGTATGATCGAAAGAACATTTTTGCACTATTTATGAAGATGGATGACCAGGATTTCCGACTGAGAAAAGGGGAAAAAATGTATTTGTATGGCATCACTCCTTTTGTAACATTTAATTTCAAATTTTAATCATGAAATAGCCATGATAAGAATATCACGATCCGAAATGAATATTTCATCATCCCGCATGTGCGGGATTCCATACGACCTTTAAAAACAAATTATTAACAGATGAAACGATTAATATTTCTCTTTCTTTTCCTCTTCCTGATCGCAGGTTGTGTTGAAGAATTCGATCTTAAGCTTAAGGATGCCGAGTCCCGGTTGGTGGTGGAAGGATTTGTCT
>Ga0209123_1002593_pt1 | contig 14922 bp, 9 predicted proteins | sample BarGraIncu00431A_FD_184500 | JGI IMG/M metagenome (GOLD analysis project Ga0209123, IMG submission 184500) | Arctic peat soil microbial communities from Barrow, Alaska, USA - Barrow Graham LP Incubations 004-31A (SPAdes) (version 2) | ecosystem: Environmental > Terrestrial > Soil > Wetlands >...
AGCCGGTCCCGAAGCAGGTCATTATTCATGCCGAAGAGGGAGAGCTGCGGGGACGGGGCGCTCTGCTTCTGCTTGCCGCGCGCCAGGCGCGGGACCCCTCCCTCGCCGTATTCTCCCTTCTCCAGGTTGACGAGGATCTCCTTGGCACGGTCGATGACCACCTGGGGAATCCCGGCAAGTCTTGCCACCTGGATGCCGTAGGAGTGAGAGGCGCCTCCCGGCACGATCTTTCTCAGGAAGATGATGCGCTCGTTCCACTCCCGGACCGCGATGTTGAAGTTCTTGATCCCCGGCCGGGTGACGGCAAGCTCGGTAAGCTCGTGGTAGTGGGTGGCAAAGAGGGTTTTCGCCGCGTGCAGTTTGTTGTCGTGCAGGAACTCGGCGACCGCCCAGGCGATGGAGACCCCGTCGAAGGTCGAGGTGCCGCGCCCGATCTCGTCCAGGATGACCAGGCTCTTCGCGGTCGCCCCGCGCAGGATGGCGGCGCTCTCCATCATCTCCACCATAAAGGTCGAGTGGCCGCGCGCGAGGTTGTCGGAAGCGCCCACCCGGGTGAAGATGCGGTCCACCAGCGGTATGCGCGCCGCCTCTGCCGGGACGAAGCTCCCCATCTGCGCCATCAGGGTGATCAGTGCCACCTGGCGCATGAAGGTCGATTTGCCCGCCATGTTCGGTCCGGTGATGATGATCAGCTGGTTCTCGCCGTTATCGAGCAGGGTGTCGTTGGGGACGAAGCGCTCTGAAGAGTGGATCTCCTCGATGACCGGATGTCTTCCCTCGGTGATGGAAAGCTCGCCCGACTCGCAGATTGCGGGCCGGCAGTAGCCGCGGTCGTGGGAAAGCTCGGCCAGGGAGACCAGCACGTCGAGGCTCGCCAGACGGTCGGCAGTCCGGGCGATGCGCTCCCCTTCGGCGGCCGCCGCCTCGCGCACCGCCTGGAACAGCGAGAACTCGAGCTCCCGGATGCGGTCTTCGGCACCCAGCACCTTCTCCTCGTATTCCTTGAGCTCCGGGGTGATGTAGCGCTCGGCATTGGCGAGCGTCTGCCGCCTGATGTAATCCGGGGGAATCGCGGAAACGTTCGCCTTGGTCACCTCGATGTAGTAGCCGAACACCTTGTTGTAGCGGATTTTCAGCGAGCTTATGCCGGTGCGCCCCTTCTCCTGTGCTTCGAGGCGGGCGATGAAGCCCTTTCCCTCGCGGCTGATGGCGCGCAGTTCGTCAAGCTCTTCATGATAGCCGTCGGCGATGATGCCGCCGTCGCGCAGCACGAAGGGGGGATTCTCTACGATGGCGCGCTCGATGAGGGAGCAGATGTCGTACAGCGGGTCGGTCCCGGCGTCGAGGTCGCGCAACAGGGCCGCGGCGCAGGGGGAAATCTGCTCCTTCAGGGCGGGAATCCGGGAGAGCGAACCCCTGAGTGCGGCCAGATCCTTGGCGGAGGCCGAGGCGAGGCTGATGCGTCCGTTCAGCCGCTCCAGGTCGTAGACTCCCGACAAAAGCGTCCTGATTTCGGCGCGGGTGGCCGGTATCGCAAGCATCTCCCCGACAGCGTCCTGCCGGTCGCAGATCTTCTTCAGGTCCATGAGCGGATAGTTGATCCACTGCTTGAGCTTTCTTCCCCCCATCGCCGTCACGGTACGGTCCATGAGTCCCAGAAGCGAGCCCTTACGCTTTCCCTCGGAGAGGGTTGCGGTCAGTTCCAGGTTGCGCCGGGTGGACTCGTCCAGGAGCAGGTGCTCGCATTCGGAGTAGGGGGTTATGGCGGTGACGTGCGGGGCGTTTCCCTTCTGGGTCTCCACCAGGTAATGCAGTATGGCTCCGGCTGCGGCAAGCGCGACCGGGACCCCGTCGCAGCCAAGCGAGGCCGCCGTGGCGCCCTTGAACTGGTTGGCGATGAGCCTCTTGCAGTAGTCGCGGTCATAGACCCACTCCTCGAAGTAGGTGACGGTCCGGTCCGCAATGGCAATGGCAACCCCCTTCGCCTGGGCGGGTTCCCGGAAGGTGGCGGGGATAATGATCTCCCGCGGCCCGATGCAGGTGATCTCGGCGAGCGCCGCCTGGAGGTCGGCCAGTTCGGTGACCCGGAACTCGCCGGTGGAGAGGTCGAGAAAGGCGAGTCCGTAGCGCTCCGCGTCCAGGTAGAGAGCGAGCAGGTAATTGTTTTCCTTGGGGGAAAGGGAGGCGTCCTCGACGACCAGTCCCGGGGTGACGACCCGCACAACCTCGCGCTTCACGATCCCCTTGGCAAGCTTGGGGTCCTCGGTCTGCTCGCAGATGGCGACCTTTTCGCCCGCCTCGACCAGTTTGGCGATGTAGGGGGCGCAGGAGTGGTAGGGGATGCCGCAGAGCGGGATTTCCGGGCCGTCCGAGCTTTTGTTGCGGCAGGTAAGGGTGATGCCGAGGATGCGGGAGGCCTTCACCGCGTCGTCGAGGAACATCTCATAGAAGTCGCCCATCCTGAAAAAGAGGATGGCGTCGGGGTAGTCAGCTTTTATCTCAAGATACTGGCGCATCATGGGTGTTAATTCGGACATTAGGGAACCTTTTGGGGGAGAAAGAAACGGCGCCCATCTTAGCAAAATGATTCATCCCTGTAAAGCTCCCCAGGCCCCGGAGCGCATTAAATATCCCGAAGTTAAGCCCTGAGGGGAGGGGGACGCGACTTTCAAAACGCCAGTCGTCTGCGCTTCGACTCCGCTCAGCGAACGCCTGCTTCCTGAGCGCAAGAGGGCCCGGGTGCGGGAGCCTGCCGGCTGCCCTGATCTTTCAGCAATCTATTACCGGACTCTCCTCCTCCCGGAGGGGGGAGGTCGGGAGGGGGGAATGCTGGAGCCGGCTTCCCCCTCCCTGTCCCTCCCCCTCCGGGAGAGGGGACTTTGGGGCGGACACTCGACAAGGTGTTTGGACGGAGCGGGGAGCGCCGGCTTCCCAGATCTTTCAAGTAATCTATTACCGAACTCTCCTCCTCCCGGAGGGGGGAGGTCGGGAGGGGGGAATGCTGGGGCAGGCTTCCCCCTCCCTGTCCCTCCTTCTCCGGGAGAGGGGACTTTGGGGCGGAAGTTTGAAACGGGTACCTTTCTGTGTTATTACGATCGCTGCCTGAACCATTAACCCGGGAGTGCTGTCGATGGTTGCTGCTTTTAATGAGCCCCTTGCCTGCCTCCAGAAAGAGCGGTGGCAGGCGCTTGCCGGCCTTGACGCAGAAAAGAGGTTTACAGTTCCCCTGCGTCTGGCGGATAATGTTTAAAATGTTTCAAAAGCGGGAAGAATCGGAGCGGCAGATGAGAAACGGTCACAGAAATTTGGCGGCGTGTCACACCCCGCAGGGCCACTCGTACCCGAAGGACCTGGTGGCCTTCATCTACGAGAGGTGGCAAAATCCCTCCTTTGTAGAGCGCCTTTGTCCTGCGCCTGCCGACTGTACTTTTCAACTCCCCGATCGGGCGGTGCTGGAACAGGTCATCTCGACCTGCTACCAGGCAAGCCTGATGCGCGAGGAGGAGCGTCCGGTCATGTTCCGCCTGATCATTCGCGACTCGCACCTCTTTCCCGCCGAAGAGGGCCCGCCGACCGGGATGCACCGCCTCATTTTTTCCCGGATGCGTCCCTTCAACGAGTACGAACTGCACCGCCTGGCGCCCGCGGCCGATTTTTACCGGACGCTGATCGGGATCAGCTTTGTCCCGGATGACGGCGCGCAGATCTGGGGGATGCTCCATTCCGGGACCCGGTGGATGCATGCTGTCTACGGCGGCAGGAAAACCTCGCCTCCGCTTCCCCTGTGCCTCGTGGTGTACGTCACCGGTGCCGGTCAGATTTCGGTCTGCATTGGTGCCGAGATTATCGCCTCCTTGAACGGAGGCCAGATCAATTGCCCAAGCCTCGACGTCTTCAGTTCTCAATGGATCGCGGAAAGCCTTGCCGTGGTCCACTCCGAAACCATCGAGATGCACCAGGCGGCGCGTGCCCAGTCCAAAAAACCCTGGGCCACACTTGACGCGGACTTTGGCAGTTACGTCGGCACCCAGGCGGCGCGTCGCATCATCAGCGTCATACGCAATTCCCATCACGGCGGGATCCTGGTCTACCTGCCGCAGGAGATGACCGACGAGATCCTGGAAGATAACCAGTACATGACCCTCAAATACCAGTTTCTCGAGTACGAGTCGCGCCAGCGCTTCCGTACCCTGACGCTGCGCATCATGAATACCCTTGCCGAAATCCACGGTGACCAGCACCATCCGGATAAGCGGGTCGGTTGGCAGGAGTATGTCACCAGCAAGGACGATTCCATCGCGCTTTTAGACGAGGCCATTTTCGACGTCGCCCATTTCATAGCGGCGCTCTCAGCGGTCGACGGCGCGGTCGTCATCACCAAGCGGCAGGAACTGCTCGGTTTCGGCGGGGTGATTTCGGGGGATCTGGACAGCGTCGGCATGGTCGCCCATGCGCTGGACACGGAGGGGACGCGGACTGAAATGGTGTTAAGCGAGGGGGTGGGGACCCGGCATCGTGCCGCCTACCGGCTTTGCCAGAAGTTGCACGAAGCGATCGTCATCGTCATCTCCCAGGACGAGAACGTGCAGATCGTCAAGTGGCATAACGGCTCGGTCACCTATTGGGACCAGGTCCCGACAGGGGTGCCGGGGTTCTGAAGGTGTTAACAGGCGGCCCCCCTCTCCGCGAGAGTGTCAGGGCGAATGATGATTCGCCCCTACGGAGTTTGAGAAGAGTGTAGGGGCGAATCATCATTCGCCCAACGATGGTGCCACCTGCGGCGCATCCCGTACTGGTCAAATAGTTGCTTATTGATAGAGCTCCGCACGGCGGCGTGGGTCACTTTGAGCAAGTAGAGGTGAGTCCGATAGACCCCTTCAGTCCACCTCGACATTCCTCACTCCCTCCGGCCGCCAGGCCGGCGAGATGACTTTCGAACCGCCGTCCGTTCCCAATAAGCTTCCGAAGGTCACCGCAAAATCCCCGAATTTGTTGTTCACCAGGTCCATGGCCCCCGCGAGGAGGGCCTTTTTGCGCTCGGCGGGGAAGAGCGGCAGCTGTTCGGTATGCTGCCTCAGATTGCTGATTTTCACCCCGAGCAGCCGGATCGGCTGGGTAAGCTCGATGCTGTTCAGTATCTTCAGCGCCGCCAGGTAAATCTCCTCGGAGTTGTTGGTGTGGGTCACCCGGCTTTCCTGTTTGGAGAAGGTGGTGAAATCCGGATAGCGCACGGTGAGCGTGACGGTCTTGCCCGCCACCTGGTATCTTCTGGCCCGCCTGCCGACCATTTCCGAGAGTTGCAGCAGGAACCTCTCGATGTCGGAGCGCTCGGTCACGTCCTTCTCAAGGGTCGTACTATGCCCGACGCTCTTCACTTCTTCCGCTTCTTCCTCAGGGACTACCGGGGAATCGTCCATTCCCAGTCCCATGTAGTGCAGCTTTTCCCCGGTGATCCCGAATTTTCTTTTCAGGATGTCCACCGGGAACCTTCCCAGTTCGCCGCAGGTCTTGATGCCGAAATTCGTGAGGTGCTGGTTCATTTTGGCGCCGATGCCGCAGAGGTCCTTGATCGGCACTCTTTCCAGCACCCGGGAGATCTCCTCCGGCTTGATGATGGTGAGCCCGTCGGGCTTCTGCATGTCCGAGGCGAGCTTCGCCAGGAGCTTGTTGGGGGCGATACCCACCGAGCAGGTGATGCCGAACTGGTGCTTGATGCGGGACTTGATGAGGTAAACGATGCGCTCGGCAGACCCGAAGAGGCTCAGGCAGCCGGTAACGTCGAGGAAGGCCTCGTCGATGGAGAAGACCTCAACCAGCGGGGTGTATTCGCGGAAGATCATGATGATCTGGGTGGAGGTGTAGGTGTACTTGCGGTTGTTGCCGATTACGAAGATGAGCTGCGGGCACTTCTGGCGGGCCTCCCAGGTGTTCATGCCGGTCTTGACGCCGAAAGCGCGCGCCTCGTAGGAGCAGGTGGTGATGATGGTCCGCTTGGCCGCTCCGATGACCGCGATCGGTTTGCCGCGCAGTTCAGGGTTGGACTGCTGCTCCACCGAGGCGAAGAAGGCGTTCATGTCTATGTGGAGGATGATTCGTGGGGATGGCAAGTTTTTATCCAGGAAGTTTTAACGCGCAAAATTCGCGTCCGTCTCTTTAGAAAAGCTAATTCCCCTCGACCCCCTCAAGCGTCCAGTTCTGGTCGGAAGCGTTGAATGTCAGCTCGAAAAGGTTGCTGCCGTCGCTCACCGCAAAGTGCAGCAGCGTGGCATCTCCTTCGTGGTCCTTCCAAAAATAGGACAGTTCGGTGATGGCGTGCTTTTGCCGGCGCCACTCGAACCATACCGGCTTGATCTTGCAACCGGGTGCGAAGATTGCTGCGACCTTGACCCTTTCGGCAACCCTGCGCATCAAATTACTCCATTTGCCGATAGATGCCAACAACTTTCCCGACGATGGAAAGCTCGCCGTCTCCCTCGCGGATGATGATCGCGCTGTAGTTGGGGTTCTCCGGCTGGAGCCTGATCTGATCCCCCTCGCGGTAAAACCTCTTCAGTGTTGCCTCCCCGCCAACCATGGCCACCACGATGTCTCTATTTTCCGCGCTGGGCTGGGGCCGCACCAGCGCCAGGTCTCCCTCCTTGATGTGGGCGTGGATCATGGAATCCCCCTTCACGCGCAGGAAAAAGGTCCCTCCGGAGCGCAGCTGGGAATTGTCGATGGCGAAATGTCCCTCGATGTCCTCGATTGCCGGATGCAGTGCGCCGGCCCGCACCACTCCGACGATCGGCAGGCTGCCGGCCTGTGCCTGGTTGCAAAGGGTGATGCCGCGGGAACTTCCTTCCTGCCGGCGCAGGTATCCCTTCTTCTCCAGGGCCTCCAGGTGTTTCATGACGCCGAGGGTCCCGGAGACGGCCAGCTTTTTCCCGATATCCCGCAGGCTTGGCGGGTAGCCGTAGCCCCCGATATATTCGGTAACGATCTTCAAAACTTGTTCCTGCCGAGCGGTCAGTTGATCCATGGCGCCTCCCTGGTTGTCTTATGGTAACTATACCAGATGGTAACCTGTGCTTGTCAAGAGGGTTGTGTGCGCATTTTCCCGGGGGAGTGCTAGCGGGTAGGAAGGAGGGCTGCTGCGCGGTGAAGGGTGACACTCATCAGGAAGGGTTATGGTTGAATGTTGGTGCCTATGCACTATAGTTGGGGGTGTGGGTACTCTGAGAGTGCATCATTTTGCCTTTGCCTGTCCGGGGCGGGAGGGTCTCTTGTTACGAAATAAACGCACGGCAGGGAAGCTGACCATCTGCGTCATCCTGGCAAATCTCTTCCTCAGCTGGAGCCCCTGTCGGTTCGAGACCGGCACGGCACGGGCAGATCAACGGCCAAGTGAAGCCAGCTCTCAGGCGGACAGTTCTCAGCCATACCACACCCCTTTGGCCGGTGAGGCCGGCCAGGCTTCTTTCCTTGGCTACCCCGTGGAGATTCCGGCCTTGGACCGCGGCCACATGACCTCCATCACGCTGGGAGGGACCTTGCTTAATCCCAAACAGGGTGACACGCGAGCGCTACCGTTTGCGGCCCTCTACCTGAGACGGGTGGAGGAGGATCACCGCACCCGGGACACCATAAGCATTTTCGTCAACGAACTGGAGTACGATAAGCGTTTTGGGCCCGTGGAATTAGTCGGCCATTTTGAGAACTACACTCTCCCTGCCGCCCGCACCGAACTGGGCGGCGGCCGGGAGGTGAAGTCGACCTCGGTCGTTTGGGGGACGCTCCTGGGGTCCCTCGGCCCCGGGCTGCGCTTTCCCGTGGACCCCTTCCAGGTCGACAATGATCTGAGGGTCCAGCTCCTGGGGCGCGCCGGCTACTTCTATGCCGGGCGCAACCACGATACCGGACCCGATCAGTTGCTGCCGCCGGACACCCTTCTCTACGGAGCCAAACTGCGGGTGCGCTACGATTGCCTGCGTCGCAACCTGCTGGAACTTCCCCACGTCGGTTTCGCCACCGGCCTCGATGCCGATTATCTCACCCGGGACAAATGGCGCGACCTGGGAGGGGGGACACTTTCCCAGGGCAATCGGGACTATTTCCAGGTAAACGGTTACTTTGTCGGGGCCAGCGGCATTCCCGGGCTCTCGGAGCGAAACCGGGTGCTCCTGAGCCTTTACGGCGGTACCACGGCCGGAGACCGGGGCGATCGTTATAACGCGTTCCATATTAACGGCGGACCTTTTCCCAGCGAAGCCGACGACCTGCCGCGTCAGCACTATACCGGAATCGTGTATGACGATATCCTCGCCTCGAAGTACGCCACGGCTTCGCTGGGCTACCGGCGCGAGCTGGCCTTTTTCCTGTATCTGAGTCTGATGGAATCCTATCTTTGGGCCGACCGGGTCGCCGCCCAGGATAACGGCCAGGTGCTCCTCAGGAACACGACGGCAGTCTCCTCCACCGCCAGCCTCGATTGTGCTTTTTTTTGGAATTCTGAGCTCTATCTGGCCTATACCTATGATTCCGGGGTCATCCGTGGCGGCAAGTCGGGGAGCGGGCTGCTACTTACCTGGAACAAGCTGTTTTAAACCCCGGGGGCGCTCGGGAGGGGAGGAATGTAAAGTAAAGGCCTGGGAATCCCGGGCTTTATTTTTGTCCGGGGGGGCGTTAAACTCAGCTGGGACGGCCGAGGGCTTTTTTGGGCTTGCAAATGGCCGCCAATATACCTAATCTGCCCCTAAACGCCTTTGGAATCTTGAGCAGAAAGAACAATCATATCGAGGTGATCATGCAGGCTTTAAAAGAGTATTTCACCATGCTGGAGAATTTCGATCACGTCGGCAACTCGGTGGCGATTGACCGGTGTCACAACATGTTCATGATGGGGGCGCTGCTCTCCAAAAAGCCGGACGATATACTGGAGCTGGGATTGGGCTCCGGATATGTCACCATCAGTCTGATTCATGGGGTGCGCTATAACGGGAAAGGGAAAATTACCTGCGTGGACAACTGGGCTGACGCCAGGGGCGCTTTCATGGAGGACTTGTCTGCCGATCTAAAGAAGCTCGGGGTAAACGTGGTCGCACCGGTCGAAGAGTACAGCTTCGTTTCCGGGTGCCCGAGTGACGCCTACGATTTTCTCATCTCGGACGCGGACCATGTCAACAGCGGCACCTGGGTGGACCAGCATCTGCGCATCGTGCGCTCCGGCGGGTTCCTTTTCTTTCACGACACCAACGAGCTTAACCTCTATCCCAATATGGCATTGATAGTAAAGAGGGTTACGGAGCTGAACCTTTGTCACTACCATTTCAAGGAGAGCAGCCGGCCTGACGAACAGTGTGAAAGGGGCTGGCTTTTTGTCATGAAACCGTGAGAAAAGCCGGACTCGGCTGCTGACAAACAATCTTCGCTTCGAAAGGACCCTACCTGCCGATCAGATAGTCCGCCACCCCCGGGGTGGCATTCTTCGCGTTCAATTCCGCTATCTCGGGTAAGATGACCGTGTTGGTCAAGGTGCTCTCACTTCGTTCCAGTTGGTCGGGGATGGCATTTTTGACCGCGTGCCAGATGCCCGCCAAGGCAACAATTTTTCTGCCAGGATGCTTTTGGACATAGCGCGCGATGTTCATGGCCATACCGCTGTTTCTCAGGGTCTGAGCCTCGCAGAAGAAAGTGAAGTTCCTGCCATTGGAGGCATGCTTGAATACCTCCTGGAAGGAATCCTTCAGGAAGATGGTGTGGGGGTTATTGAGGTCGCAGGTGGCGCCTGTGGGGAGATAGCGTCTTTCTTCGGGGGTGAGTGACGCGAAGCCGAAGCGCGATACCTTGGCCACCAGTTCCTTGGAGATGTTGAGGGCAACCATCGGTATATGATTGTCCCGGGCGTACAGGAAGATATCGCGGTAAAGGGACCAGTCGAGGGACCAATTTCTGGCATAGACCGTTTGAAACTCTTTTTCGCTCAGTTTTCCTGCGGTCCAATTGTCGAGCTCCGACTGGCTATCGGCCTGAAACATCTCCAGTCCTATGACAAACGGCGACTTCGGGGTGCAAAGGGAACGGATCAGAGAAAGCTGCATTTCATGGTGCGCTTTGTCGTCGTGGGCTTCCCCTATTAAGACAAGATCCGAGCGTTTGGTTTCCGAGATCAAGTAGGACATGGTGACATGCTGCTTGTCGCTTACCCGGGTGACGACTGTCTCCGCATAAGCGTCTACGGTCAGCATGAGGGAAATTGCCAGTATGAGGATGCTTTGCACTGCCTTGGACATGTTGGATACCTTACCTTTCTGGAGGCGGCACTGGGTGCCGATAGCCAATCTTCAGGGTTGAGACTATACCAAAATCACAGATTTAATAAATACTATTTTGCAACTTTTGGGCGAATTGCGACTTTGGGAGGTGCAGCGTGAGGACTCTTTTATTGTGGCCGGTGCTGGCCTTGTTCGCTCTCGGTTCTGCGGGGGGGGCCCGGGCCGGGGAATCGGGCCCGGTCGTCGAGCGGCAGGAGATATCGGTGACCCTGGTGCCGGAGAGCCACCACCTGAGCGGCGAGAGCACCATCACCTTTGCCGCGGGAACCAGGCGGGCTTCCCTGCGGCTTACTGCCGCTGCAAGCGTCGAATCAGTGGCGGTGTCCGGTCAGCGGGTTCCCTTTACCTTCCAGGGCGGGGTCGTCTCATTGGAACTCCCCCGCGGGGAAGGCCCCCTGCCGGTGACGATCTCTTATTCCGCAGACTTCAACGACCCGGTCTCCGGGAGCCCCGCCGCGAGTGAGGACCCAAGCTACGGGGTGAGCGCGGCCATCACGCGGGAGGGGACCTTTCTGGGGGATTCCGCCTACTGGTATCCGGTGCCGGGGGAGACCCCGAAGCGTCGCTCGCTGCGCATCCAGGCACCCGCCGGGACCGAGGGGGTCAGCTTCGGCAGAAGAGTGTCCAGGGGGACCGCGGGAGCCGTCACGCACTCCAGCTGGGAGGAGGCGCGGCCGGTCGGGGTGCTTTCCCTGTGCGCCGGCCCCTACCTGGTCGTGGACCGGAAACAGGACGGGATCGAGATCCACAGCTACCTCTACCCGGCCAACGCGGGCCTCTCGCCCCGTTACCTGGACGCCGCCGCCAAGTACCTGAGGTTCTACAGCGACCTCTTCGGTCCCTATCCCTTTGAGAAGTTCGCCATCGTGGAGAACTTTTTCCCGACCGGCTACGGTTTCCCCTCCTTCACCCTTTTGGGTGGCTCGGTCATCCGGCTCCCGTTTATCGTCGACACCAGCTTTCCCCATGAGATCGCCCATTCCTGGTGGGGCAACGGGATATCCGTCGATCCGCGCGAGGGGAACTGGTGCGAGGGGCTCGTCACCTATCTCGCCGATTACCTGCTGAAGGAGCGGCGCTCCCCCGGAGAGGGACGGGAGTACCGCCAGCAGTTGCTGGTCGATTTCGCTTCCCTGGTGACCCCGACTTCCGATTTTCCGCTACGTGATTTCACCAGCCGCAGTGACCCCGCCTCCCGTGCCATCGGCTACGGCAAGGGGGCTATGGTTTTCCACATGGTGCGCTCCCAGATCGGCGACGCCGCTTTTTTCGCGGCACTGCGGGAGCTCTGCCGCACGCACATGTACGGGAGCGCGTCCTGGGGCGACCTGGTGCGCGCCTTTTCCCGCTCCTCGGGCCGCGACCTGGCGCCCTTTATGGAACAGTGGCTGGCGCGGCCGGGTGGACCGCGGCTGAGCCTCTCCGGGGTGGAAAGCCGCCAAACAGGGGAGGGGTGGAGCGTCACGGGGAGCGTGGTGCAGGATTCTCCCGGCTTTCAGTTGGCGCTGCCGCTTCGCCTGGAGGCGTCCGGAACGCAGGTGGTCGACCTGATACCAGTCTCGGGACAGCGGACACCCTTCAAGATAACCAGTGTCTGGGCTCCCAAACGCCTGCTCCTGGACCCGGACGCCCAGGTGTTCCGGGTCATTTCACCCGGAGAGATTCCCGCGACCGTCAACTCCATCAAGGGGTCTGCGCAGCTTCTTGGCGTAACGACGCAACAGTGCCGTGCCCGTAGCAATACCTTCAGGGCTCTGCTGACGTCACTCTCCCAGGGGAGTGCCAGGGTGATTGACGAGGATGAGCTGGAGCGGATGGATGCCAGCGCTTACGACCTGGTTTTCTGCGGCCCCCCGCGTAACCGCTCGCAGTTTTCCCGGCTTCCCGAGGCCGTCGAACTTTCCGCAGCAGGATTCTCCGTCGATGCGGTGGCCTATCCCGCCCCGGACGGTCTGCTCTTTTTGGTGCAGAAGCGCCCGGGTGGCTCGGGCCGGGTGGCCGCCCTTTTCGATCCGCTTTCCGAGGAAGCGGCACTGCAGTACTATCCCAAAATCACCCACTACGGCAAATACGGCAGCCTCGTTTTCGCCGGCGGTGGGGTGCGGAGCAAGGGGACCGTCCCCGCCGGCGAAGGGGCGGCCGTGGTCAGTTTTCATCCTTAGGGTGGGGGTTCGCCTCTGGCCCGCAATGACAATGGGTTGCCAGTGCTGGCATTTGGTTGGTTGCAATATGTAATTCTACTGGCATAGTTATGAATCTCAATGTCATAGCCCAGTGGCTATGAGTATCCATTGCCACCGAAGGAGCTCACAATCATGGAAAAGCCTGCAACTCGGGTCGTCATTATAGGTGGAGGATTCGCCGGTCTGAATGCCGCGAAGGTGCTTGGGCATGCGCCCGGCGTGAGTGTCACGCTCATCGACAGCCGGAACTATCATCTTTTCCAGCCCCTGCTCTACCAGGTCGCCCTGGCCGGTTTGAACCCTTCCGATATAGCTGCACCCATCCGCAGCCTGCTGTCTGGCTATGACAACATCCGCGTGCTGCTTGCCGGGGCGAAGTCCGTCGACCTGCCGGGTCAGATCGTGCATCTTGAGGGCGGGGAAACACTTCTCTTTGACTACCTCATTGTCGCCAGCGGCGCCAATCATGCCTATTTCGGGCACGAGCAGTGGGAACAGTTCGCTCCGGGGCTCAAGACGCTGGAGCAGGCGACGGAAATCCGCCGGCGCATTCTCACCGCCTTCGAGGAGGCGGAGATGACGAATGATCCCGTCAAACAGCGCCGCTTGCTCACCTTCGTGGTGATCGGTGGCGGGCCGACCGGCGTGGAACTCGCGGGGGCAATCGCTGAAATGAGCCGTTTCACTCTGGCCAAGGATTTCCGCAGCATCGATCCGCGCCTGAGCCGTGTCATCCTGCTCGAAGGGGCGCCGCGCATTCTGGGCGCCTTTCACCCGGAGCTTTCCATAGCGGCCGCCGAAAGCCTTACCAAGCTGGGGGTGGAAATCGACACCGGCTGCCTGGTGACCGAGGTGGACGGGGAGGGCGTTGTGGCGAGAGGGAAGCGGATACCGGCTGCGACGGTCATCTGGGCCGCCGGGGTGCAGGCATCCGGTCTGGCCAAGACCCTGGGGGTCCCCCTGGATCCGGCGGGGCGGGTCTTCGTCGAAGCGGATCTGAGCGTCAAGGGATACTCGCGCACCTTCGTCCTGGGAGATCTGGCGCACTGCCTCGGCCGCGAGGGGAAACCGCTGCCGGGCCTGGCACCCGTTGCAACGCAGCAGGGGCGTGCCGCCGCGCGCAACATCCTGAGGGACCTGTCCGGCGCTGAGCGCAAACCCTACAACTACGTCGACAAGGGGATGCTGGCCACCATAGGAAAGAACAAGGCGGTGGGACAGTTTTGCAAACTGCGCTTCACCGGGTTCACTGCCTGGCTGGGCTGGCTCTTTATTCACATCTATTTTCTGACCGGTTTCGCGAACCGCTTCCTGGTGGTTTTCAACTGGGCATGGTCCTATGTCACCTTCAGGCGGGGCGCGCGGCTTATTCTGGGCAAGGATTGGCGCATGTACCGGCAAAGGGCTGACAACAATTTCAGGAAATGGTGAGCAGGCATATCTTCTTCCATTGCTGGCTCTAACTTTTGCTACTTGGTCACCCTGTTGGCCGGCATCCTCCTTTCCCAGACCTTTTCCTACAGGCAGACGGGGAGAAAAAGAGCGTGCCTGATTGCTTGGTAGTTGACAGTGGGTGAGCGAGCTGAGAGGGAAATGCCTCAGAGGAATGATTGTCCATGTATCGGATATTGACTTGTATTGGATTTGTGATATATTATTAGCCTATTATAACTGTGTGCGCCGATCTAATTGCTGTATGAGATAGGATCAGTTATTTACTCCGGCACATAGTGTTGCACTGTCTGCAGTTCAGCTCTCTGAGAACCTTCCGCGTCTTGCCTTAATGGTGCCCTGGCAGGATGGCCGGGAATGGGTGATAAGGAGTGCTGGATAAGGAGGGCTGAAGTGAAGCTCTTGGTGTTTTGTACCATATGTGTCTGGCTCCTGGTCAGCATCAAAGCCTTTTTCCGCAAAGGGGAGTAGCTTGGGTCTCCGCTTGCCTGTCAGCACTTTTGCTGACGTAGTGTCCCGAAAGATCCAGATCCTTGGGGATACTTCGCGGAAGGAGTGTGGGAGAGACCGGGATATTCCCGGCTCTCGATGCCCTTGACACCGTTCCTGCGCGCCGCACACCAATCCATTGCGCAGCGCCCCACTCTGAACCTGCACTGATCCTGTTCTTCACCCCGCTGACTCCGCTTTGACCTGCTTTGACCTGCTTTGACCTGCTTTGACCTGCTTTGACCTGCTTTGGAACGTCGGCTACATCCCACCTTCCTCCTCTGAAAAAACCTTTTTTTACCTTATTAGCATCCGACCCCGTCTGCGCCTGTGTTTAATCCAAGAACTATTGCCGTCCTGCCCCCATCCCCACCCTGTCCCTTGTACAGTGAGCGGGACGCATGCAATGCGGCCGGTTGAATCTTGTCAACCGCGACCCCATCGGGTAGAGACGCATTGCATGCGTCTCAGCGCTGCCGCGCTCAAGT
>Ga0209123_1002594_pt1 | contig 14919 bp, 19 predicted proteins | sample BarGraIncu00431A_FD_184500 | JGI IMG/M metagenome (GOLD analysis project Ga0209123, IMG submission 184500) | Arctic peat soil microbial communities from Barrow, Alaska, USA - Barrow Graham LP Incubations 004-31A (SPAdes) (version 2) | ecosystem: Environmental > Terrestrial > Soil > Wetlands >...
TTTTACCGGGCCTGTTTTCAACGAATGTAATTCCGCGGATGCCATCATGTTTGGGGGTTCCAAACTGGCTGGTCCAAAGGACGTCTCCCTTTTCATTTAATTTGGTGAGGAAACAATCCCCCTCGCCGATCTGCTGACAACCTATATTTCCGGTTGTAGAGCCGACCACATAAAGGTTCTTTTCGCTGTCAACCTTCAGGTTCATCGCAATATCAAACCCATCACTCCCAAACTGGTTATACTGGATCAGTTTCCCTTCATCCGTAAACTGACCTGTGAAAACATCGATAAACCCTTTGCTTTTCGCACCCAGGTCGCCCCAGGTATTACCGCATACATAGATTGTGGAATGGTTGTCGCCAGTGATGGAGATACCGCTGTCGTCACCCGCGGTTCCAAACTGGGTGGTGAAGAGCTGTTTCCCGTTACCATCTAATTTGATGATAAACCCATCCATTTTACCAAACGATGATTCCCCCAGTTTACCCATCGTTAAACCGGTTATATAAACAAATCCCTTGTTATCAGCATAGACCCCTTTCCCGATGTCGGTGCTGTCGGTGCCAAACTGTTTGGTCCATAACAGCTCTCCGTCGGTGTTGTATTTAACGAGGAAGATATCTTCCTTTCCAGCATTTTTACCTTTCAGATCACCTGTTGTAGAACCTGTGATATAAATATTGCCCTTCTGATCGATCGCAGACCATTGCTCATCTTCATCGCCGGCCGATCCGAATTGCTTTGTCCATTTTGTATTTCCAAGGCTGTCAATTTTCGTAATATACCCGTCGTTTTTACCAAGGTTGACACCCGCCATATTACCGAGTGTCTTGCCGCAGATGTAAATATTACCGTTTTGGTCGGCTACATGGTTCATCGCATATTCTTCCTTGTCGGTTCCGATCTGCCGGCCCCAGGTAAGCGTGGTCTGTGATTGGACATTCAATGCAATCGCTGACATCAAAAATAAAGTTGCAACAGTGTTTCTAGTGATCTTTGTTTTCATAAATATAGGTGCTTTGATTAAGAGTTTTTTGATTAATTGGTCGTTGCAAATAAATTACAACTAGGCAGGTAAGCATATCCTGCGATCACCGTGCCGACAACAATCAGTAACCGCGACAGGAAATCATTATTACTTTCTTGTTGCCTTGTGAAATTCTCGCAAAAGATTTTCTTTATTTCAGTTAATTCCAGATACTGATGGACAGTTGGTCGATTTGATTCCATATTTTTTCAATTTTTATATCCTCAAGGTTTCTAAATCTTTGAGGGCATAATGTTATTATAGGCCAAGCCATTTTTCTAAATCAAACTCATCTCCATGATATTCATGGGCAGATTTAAAGTTTGCTTGATTATCAAACCATCCCATCACTTCATCGCGTTTTAAATGCGTTGGTTTAACCGAAATACAAGTCAGATATGAAGACCATGGATAATCCATTGCATATTCTTAAAAACCATGATGTACAGGATTATTGTGAATGTAAACAACAACCCGTTTAAAGTAATCGACATCGGTTATCTCTTTACGTTTAAAAGGACGTTCAAAAAGGCTGCCATGGCGTCCATAAGTTTTATTGAGCCCTTTTGTATAGGCATTAAACAGGTTCGAAAAAAATTGATGAGGCTTCGGTGATTTTAAACCTGACAGGTTTTTGAATCCTTACAGATAATCATTTAAACGGTTAATATTCAATATTATAGCGACGGTTTTTAATTAAAAATATAACCGTTTTTAATTAACGACAGTATTAATTGATTATCAGTATATTATAATACCTTTTTTAGTTCAAAATAAAGTTCAAAGAATCGGTTTTTGTTCAAAATATTGTTCAAAAATTTACTATCATTGTCATGTACTAATATTACATGAATATGAAAACGCAAGCGGTTCTAAAAGTCTTTAAATCAGGTGAATATGATTATATTTACATTTATTACAAGTTGGGCAATAATATGTTAAGGGTAAACACCCACAACAAATATATTAAATCCTACATGAATGATAATCTAACCTACACTAAAAAAATGCCTGACCATGAAAGTTTAAATTTTTCAACCTCTGTGTTAATGATGAAGGTTAACGCCTACATAACCCGAAAACTCCAATATCATAAACCAACCGTAAACCAGAAAGAGTGTCAATCGTGGTTAGATGGTAAATATGATGAACCCAACAGCAAAGCGATAAACCTACATGTTAATAAAAATAAAACCCTGATAGACTTTTATGCAGACTTTTACACCTATAAGCAAAAACAACTAAATCATGAACCGTCAACAGTTGACTATAAAGCCCTACAATCAGCATTAATAAATTACCAGATAGTTAAAAATATTGTATTGAAATTTCAGGATGTTGATACAACTGATTTTATGGTCGATTTCAGAAAATATTTATCAGATACTCATGTTGAAATAAATAAGGGAGATTTTAAAGGCGGTTTAAACGACAACACCATATATAAACGTTTTATAAACCTTAAAACTTTTTTCAAATATATCGAAGAAAAAGAGCTTTACAGCTTCAAAAATACTACAAAAGATTTTAAGCTGACAAAGTACGATAATGAAATCATAGTACTAAATAAAGACGAAATAAAGCAAATATTAAGCATTGAAACAACCAATGCAGCCCACCAACGCATAATTGATTTATTTGTGTTTAATTGCTTCGCAGGTTTAAGATTTAGCGATTTATCTACATTAAAGCCTGAACACTTCATACAAGACGAAGACGGAGATTACACCATAGTAAAAGAAAATAAAAAGACTGGTATTACATCATATATCAGCTTACAACAAACAGCCTTAACGATAGCGAAGAAATACAACTTTCAATTACCTGTATGCTCAACTGAAAATTTTAATACTTTATTATTCGATACCTTAGAAGCTCATGACTTATTCAATGAGGTAATAACAAAAAAACGAAGGAACCTAAAAGCCATTAACGATTATGATATTAAAAAACGTGACTGTATATCGTCTCACACATGCCGACGAACATTTGTAACCTTAAGCCTTAAAGCCAATGTTCCATTAACCTCAATTATGAAAGCGACAGGTCACAGGAATTTATCAACACTTCAAAAATATGCGAAGCAGGAAACCGATAAGAAAGCGTTTAAAGGAATAGATTTTTAAATAGTATAATCGCTTATCACTGCTAACTTAGATTTAAATAGACCCTTTACATTAATAGTGTGAAGGGTTTTTTAATGGTGACAATGTAATGAAAGTATCATAACCCTGCCAAAGGTTTATTAAGTCAGGCTGATTTTATTTGATCCGGTACGGATCAATATACAACCGCCATTAAACTGAAACCGTTAAGAAACCCTTAAAAATAGAACCATTGAAACAGGAACCATTAAACATATCGGCGAAGCCATTAAAAAGTTAAACTATCTATGAATTGAAAATATTACTTAACTAACTGAATACCTAAATAAAAGCCATCACAAATAAATGCAATGGCTTGTATTTTAGAATGAATCTAAGTAAAATTAATTAAGATTTGTTTTTTCTATAACCTTACTAAGCTTTTCAACCACCTGAAATAAAGTATCTGAGAATTTATAAATATCATCAAGCGATAGAATCTCAGTCTTTACCTCTTTCTTATTTTCATCTAATACCACAAAGTACCTTTTGTTTCCATGTAAATACATTCGGCAAATTGTCTTTCTGTTATTATCATCAAGTATTATTGAAAAATAAGATTGTGCATCACGATATGAAACCCTTTTAACATCAATTTTTTGCCTTAGTATTGATTTGACAATCATAAAGCTTTCAATCTCTTCTTCAGTAGTTATAATTTTGTTTTCTGGTTCTTTACTAAGAGCTAATTTTTCAGCCGTTTCTTTATCCTTTTCCTTTGTAACTTCATCTTCCTTATTTAATGCTGTTTTAAGTCTTTCAGTGATTAAATCGCTTATATACTGTTGAGCAGATTTCTTTATTAAGGTTGTGAATAGTTCCAGTACTTTAGCTGTAACGGCTTTCGGAAATACTTGTTTAGCAAAGTGCTTTACAAATTCGGGTGTAGGATTAATAAGTTCCTGTTGTAAAAGCAATTTAAGCTCACTTGTAAATTTAAGTTCGCTTGCCGTATTAACTATGCTTTCAGCATCGAAATATGATTTATGAAATTTCTTTAGTTCTTCAATCTGGTTATCCTTAATTTCAGAAATATTAAATTCTAAAAAGGGTTTTTCATCCATCTTATTAGGGTCAACTAAGTCAGAATAGAAGCGGTAAATGATGCCGTTTGTTAGTATGCCAAACTTTGCTTTTGATGTGTGAAAATAACGTAATAGTTGCCCTTCAAACACATTTAATTCGTGTGCCCAGTGTTTACACTCAATAAGCATAGTGCATTGTTTTTCTAAGAAAATGGCGTAATCAATTTTTTCACCTTTTTTCAATCCGATATCAGAAATAAATTCTGGAACTACTTCATTCGGATTGAATACATCATAACCAAGAGCCATTAAAAAAGGCATTACAAAAGCATTTTTAGTTCCTTCTTCTGTGTAAGTTTGGTCTTTGTGTTTTAATACTCTTTCACCAAGAATTTTAATTTCGTCTTTGAAGTCCATATAATTAGTTTTAATAGGATTTAGAATAATACAAACCTACCAAACAATTTTATGATTAACAATAGATAACAGAATATTTATAAAATAAATGCAATAGCTTGTTAATTTAGAATGAATCTTATTATAAGTTGGTTAGTTAACCCTGTGAGAATCGAATGAAAGTATCATCATTGAATCATAACCCTGTTATAGATTCCTAATCGAATGAAGCGAACATGAGCAAACAGGAAACCGACCATACATTAAACAATCTATCATCCTGCCATAGGTGACAACTGTATGAAGCGAACCATTAAGACAATCTATTATCCTGCCATAGCTTACTAATCGTTAACCTGTCATTGAATGAAGCGAACATGAGCAGGAACCATACAACAAAGAATCTATTATCCTGTCATAGGTGACAACTGCCTAACAATCGAATGAATCTATCATCATTGAATCATTACCCTGCCATAGGTTACTAATCGTTACACCATCATTGAATCTATTAACCTGCCAATAATGACAACAGTATGATGTGAACCATTGAGGCAGTGAATTTATAGAATAGATTAAAAAAGACATAAATTTTAATTTTATTGATATATTTGTACTACATAATCATTACATGACAAATTGACCAACATAGGTAATATTTTAGGTGACATATTTGAGCGACTGAATAAAACAACAGTCTCTTTTATCGCTATATTTACTTTAATGGGTATGGGGTTTACCGCTGGTAAATACTATCAAGATGTTTTTTCAAAAGCAGAGATTATGGAATTGAATAATAAACACTCACGTGAATTAATGGATATGAGAACTAAACAAACACTTGAGATTATTGAACTACAAAAAAATATATCCCTTTTAGAAGTAAAAAATGAAAAAGGAAAAAAATAAAATCAGAGGACATTTTGACGTTATTAATGATATTAAAAAAGTATTCGACGAAAATATCAATTCAATTCCAGTTAATGAAATTGAAAAAGTAAACATGTTATTTTCTGAAGCTAATGAAATTAAAATTAAAAATAAGCATGATGGAAATATAGCAGGTTATGTGGTAATTGCATTTTTTATATTTATAATCACTATGGGTATTTTTGGCGCAATTGATAATTATAATATGAACAATGATAATTATCAAAAGGCTTTAATAATTAACAAATTGGAAAGCAGTAATGAAATGTTAAATAGATACATATGGGGTGAGAAGTCTAAAGATATTAAACAAAAGGATACAATAACAAAATATTCATACTACGTTGATAATAAGGGAAATATACTAACATATGCCGCATTAAATAAAAGTAATGACAGTTTGAAACACACAAATTTTCTTAAAGATATAGAAATAAGGAACTTAAATAGTAAATTAAATACAATTAAGAGATATTACGGAATTTCAGATAGTAGCCAAAATGAGTTAATTGCATCTAAATTAGATTCTGCTTTAATGCTATATCCTGTTTATAAAGACAGTTTAAGATATGATAAAATAAAAAAAGGTTGGTATATTTATCGTTAAAACATTATCAATGGTATAATATGAATCATAACCCTGTCATTGGTCTGTCACCTGTATGATGTGAACTATAACCCTGCCATACAATCTATCATCCTGCCAATGGTGACAACCTAATGAAGCAAACATGAGCAGGAAACCAGACCATACAACCGAACGAATGAAAGTATCATCATGTGAATCTTTAATACTTCATTGGTCTGACAACTGTATTATGTGAATCATTATCCTGTCATAGTAATACGATTGAACTATAACCCTGCCAACTGTTAACCCTCTGACAATCAAATGAAAGTATCATCATTATATTGTTACCCTGTCATTGGTCTGTCACCTGAATGATGAACCATAACAAGACACCAACAGCCAAACGAAAAATAATATATTTAAATATCTACATATGTTCTGTTTATGGCTATAACTACATGAAGCCCCCCCTATGTTTTAAAAACACCATGCCCCTATGAAACCCGCACCCCCCATAGTCGAAAGAAATGTTGATTTTCATAGGGGGTAGGTCAATAATATACATATGTAGCTTAATAGATATAATAACCCATATAAAATCCCTATATAACTGTTTATGAATCAATGTATTATAATCATCTAAATGTTAGTTAGTTATGACTATAAATCATTTTATATACATTAATATTTAACTCATTTTATGCCATATTTTAGCCAATAATGGTTAATATTTAATGTGTTTTTGTTATTCCTGACAGCCATAAAACCCATTATCTAAAAAAATGGTGGCTGTGATTTTCATAGGGGGTAGGTTAAACCCTCTTAAACTTTCATACGATTGATTTAAGAGGGTTTTGCTATGATGTTATATCTATAAAGCTATTTGATTGTATGTGCTTAAAACAGCCTTAAAATGGCTTGTGTTAAACATATTTATTAAGGGTGTCTTTCATGTATTCAATGTATGAGCAACCGCCGAAAGTTGGTTCATGTAGCCATTTATCAAACATAGCTTTTAAATCATCCTTTGTCATTACTTCATCAACTGACAAATCTTTGACAATCTCATATTTCATGTAATCTAAAATAAAATCTGCTATGTCGTAACCTTTGGCAGTACATTTATTCAGTCTATCATTAGTAATCTGTGGCGGTATAAAATCAATGAACTTGCAAACGGTAAAAGAATAGTTCTCGCTGATTTTTTCAACCTGTTTAATCCAATAGTCTTTTATTGTCACATCCTTATTATTTCCTAAGTCGGGAAAAAATAACCATTTACGATTATTGTAGTATGGGAACTTATACGGCTGTAAGTTGAATAATCCACCTGTTGCAAGCCATATAAAGTCAGGATAAATGATTGACATTATAACGGCTGTCTTTTCAGATTCAACCAAACAAACGGTTTTATCGTTACCTCTTAATAAATCCCAACCGAACAGCGGAGTACATAAATTGAAATCTTCATCTTCGCTACTTTGGTAAACATTGTCATCGTCTGAATGATATTTTACATTGTGTAACCATTGAACATGTTTGTTTTTGTCTCTGTGTAAATCATCACCATACCAGAATATTTTACCTGATTTTAATTTACCATTGAATATGTAGGGATAAATAACAGCACCATCCCAGAAGCTTCCTAATTGATATATGTTAATAGCTTCCAATGTCTTTTCTGTTCCGAATATCTTTTCCAGTTGATAAAAAAATCTGTTCGGTTTTTTGAAGTCTCTGTAAACTTCCATTGATTCGGGTAACACGTCGGAATCATATAATGATTTAGGCTTATATGTTACATTACATTCTGAATCATCTATGAAGCTGTTCTCTGGTTTACTTTCGTAACCGCATGAATCTATTCTGTCACATTTGCCGAAATCGCCATCCATATATAAGCCTGTTGTATTATCTATGAATTTTACAAATCGGTTTACCTGCCCACAGTCAGGACAGGTAAATTTTTGTTTTGAATTTAAGCTATATTTAAACATAATTATATAGCTTTACTATAAATGTTTTTCGACTTATTTATTAAATTGTGTTTCTTCCATCGTGAAATCATTCTGTCAGTACTGGCAGATTCTTTGTTTAAATGTTCTTTGCTGTCACTTAATAATTGTTCACGTTTAAAACTTTCTGGCAGGTTAGAAAAGAAATCTTTTTCATCTTCAGTTTTAAAATGTCTATCAGTATCATCCTCTGTTAAATTTAACAGGTCAACCATATTATTAATAAAGTAGTCGCAAATCTTCGCCGCCGCTTCATAGTCTCTGACATACATATTTAAATCTGAATGGGTTTTACTATTCTCATAAGCATAAACCCTATTAATAATTATTGCAATCCTATGAATATAGTAGTCTATTTTATTAATTATTTCACCGTATGTTATTGAATCAATGGATGTAACCTTTCTTTTTTTGATATTACCTTTCCATTTTTTTAAGAATACTTTACAATCATTTGTTAATATCAATTGTTTACGGTCAACCTCTAAATTATAACCAGTCATGAAATATTTTATCATGTAATTGTATTCTTTGTAAACGTCCACAATCTCACTATCAAATATTTTTTCATAAATGTTTGAATCGTCAACCTCTCTATCAATTGATACAAGCAATCTATATATTAAGCCCGAATCCTTTCGGCTGTCGGTTACAATGTCATAGATATTTTTTATTTGAGTTGTACCGAATAAAGAAATATTTTGCTGTTTAATAATCAGTGAGTTTTCAGAGTTTGAACGATTTACTTTTACCCCTCCATATTCCCAAGCCTTAATTAAATCTTGTTCATCGCTACCTTTACGATATTGATTCAAACTATTAAACAAGCCCATAATTTCATCTTGTCTGATTAATACGCCTCTGTTATTGTTTTGCTTTGTTGACAGGATGTTATAAAACGCTTCAAAGGTGAACTTTTCCATATAAGCGTTAATTTTTTGCGGTTCTTCTGGCATTCCTTCAGGTGCTATAAATTCACATTGAAAAGTATCATAATATTTCAGGTTTGTTTTGCACCACTGGTTTAATATATCGGCGTCTGTCTCTCCTTTAAGCTCATATTTTAAAGCCTTATGATATTTGTTAATCATTGTTATCTGATTCTCATAATTAGAGACTAAAAGCCCATCATATTCAACGATATACTTTGTTAAGCCATTAAAAACAGGGGTTTTTCCGTTACCGCTTGCGCCCAAAGTTAAAACCCATAGATTAGGTCTATTTATCCAATTTACATTAACTGGCAGTTCCCATCTATGAAGCATACTATAACCTACAATTGAGAGCATATTTGCAGCGATTGTATTAATGCTTGTTGTGGATTGTCCCTTAATATTATTTATCATTGCTCGCATTTTTGAGGGTAGCACCTCAATAGGAAATTTGTTACTATTTATCATTTTTTTTAAATTTTAATTTCAATTATTTATCTGATAATCCAACCGTCCAATAATAAATCAGACTTTACAAGTTCACCATTCAATCTTTTTTGATTTATTACAACTGCATGACAATATAATTCATCAATGGTTTGGCTGTTGTACATTGCATTCCTAATAATTGCCGACGCTGTAAGGTTAAAAGCTTTTTTGATTTCATTAATCTTTAAGCTCTCGATTTCGTTTACCTGAAAGGTAATTTTACTCTTTGTTTCCATATATTTACAAAAGCGTTGTTTTATCGCTCATAAATAAATACGCTGTTTTTATTTTTTATCGGAAATATTTCGGAAAAAAGATGATAATAATTGAAAATATATTTTTCGGGTAGTGATAAAAATGATAATTTGCATGATAAAAATGATAATTTACTCGATAATTTGATAACAAAGTGATAATTTACTAAAACTTATACGTCTGTATAATAGCTTGTTAGCTCTGTTATTATCACAATTATCACTATTATCAGTAATTATTATTTCATGTGATAATAAAAATATGTCATTGAATCAATATTAAAATATATTTCATAATATTACCTCAAAGTGACTCTTGTATAAACATATGTAATTACAATATATGTTACTATGTTTATATATTGTAATGACATTGTAATTAATAAAAGTACTTTATACTATTATTATGAAATCAATAAGATTTACCCTATGAAATTATATATTTCCATGATAATAGTGATAATTGTGATAATTACAGCGTTATAATATTATATATCAATTAATTAACCTCATTAAAATTATCACTTCGTTATCAAATTATCATTCTAATTATCATTTGTGCCTATGTAATTATCATTTTTATCACTACATGAAATTATTTTTTATCCTTAATAAGCTGTTTGCGCCGTCTCAACGTATTTATATTTGAACACTTTGGGAAATTTGTTTATAGCTTAAAAGCCTTGTCGATATTATAGTTGACAAGGTTTTTTTGTGTCTTATCCTGCCAGGCCGTGGAAATCATAAACACGTAATATTACGTGTTTACTCAACAGCCTAAAATATGATAATGACAGCGACAACAAACGACAGCCGTTAAATAATTCCATTAAACAGCCGTTAACCTGAAAAATATTTAATTATTATACATATATATTTTCAATTTTATACACATAAAATATTATTTCAGCGTATTTATATATGAAGAATCGCTCTAATGAGATTCACATTTTAATTATGGATACACGTATCACAGGAGAACAAAATTCTTTCGGCTATATAAACGAAAGGGGAATATTTGAAAAACGAGATTTAGTTCAACACTTAAAAGATTTAGGGGTATGGGAAGAACCAAAAGGAACTGATAAAAGAGGTTTAAGCCCTAAATTACAAGCTTATTACGTCAAACTTAAACAGAGTATCACTAAAATAAAATAAGCTATTAAACAGGGCTCAAAATCAGTACATAAATAATAACAATTAATACATTTTTAAAAGTATGACTTACTTAACATCCAATGAAATCGCTGATATTAAAGCAATAAAAAATCAGTATATTAACGAAGCTGAATTAACAGAGCTTTCAAACTATCTAAAAAAACATAACAGGGAAATATCAACAGTAAAAAAAAATAATATCAAAAACACTTGGGACGTTATCCTTGAAAGCTTTGATAATTCTGTCGTGAAACATCCAAGCTGGTTAAATTATAAAAAAGCACATTCAGGTAATGAGTTTTTCGGTGAAAAAGAATGGGCACTCGAAACATGTTTATCTCAAATAGACCCTAAACTATTTAAAATAAACGAGATAGCTAACAGGCTTGAATTTGATAATGCGATAAGACAGATTAAACAAAAAACAGAATCAGTAAAAAGCTTTCAGGTTGAAAAATATGTTTTATCTGTTAATTTCGATTTCAAGCCGTTCAGTATTGAATCAGTAGATAAAAACCTAATCGAAAATACAACCGCCATAGATAAGGCAGTGAGCAAATTTTTTGAATCTTTAACCGCTGGTCTGAACGCCGAACAAAAAACCATTATATCGAAAAATCTATTCAATACGGTTAATTTCTTCGTTACGAACTCAACGCCTACAACCGTAAAAGAAAAGGGTAACGATTTTAAAAACCTAATCGAATACGTTAAAAGCCAGTCTATTTAATAATCCAATGACAGAAAACTATAACACTATCAACAGACCATTAAGCGAAAGACAGCGGTTTTTTGCTCAATGGTTACTCTATGAGCGTTCACTTAAAGAGCTTCAAACAGATTCACTATTTAAAGATTTATACGACGATGAAACAACGCCAACAGGTAAAGCAAAAATAGTACACCTATATATCATGAGTTTTCACATAAACGAATTATTTGCTCTTAATGATATGACGATTAAAGATATTTTGAACTTCGCAAAGCATAAAGACTATTTAAAAAAATTTGATAATGAAACAGGAACAACCGAAACAACCGAAACAACTTAAAACCCGAAAAATTAATATTTGCTTATCTGAAAACGAATACAGCATATTAAGCGATATAAGAGCCTGTCACTGTAAATCTATATCAGAGTTAATGAGAGATGCTATTTGTTTTTATTCATTATATTACAGTAACTCTAACGATTTAAAATAACTCCTTAACAGCTATGATGACATTTTTAACAGCCTTAGTAATTTATTTTGATTTGCGCTTAATCGAAATTACATTGAAAGACATATATCACACACCTAAAGACATTCATATATCAGATTAATCCGTTTTACTTTTTTTTATTTTTCGTTTGATTAGGTGACAACCACGACAACCAATTTAATATTGATTAGTTAGTGAGCTGTCACCTTTTTTATGTTGATAACTTTTCTGTAATACTATTTACAAACAACATTTTAATTTGTAATTTGGTAGCATTATTAACAATTATAAAAAACTTAGGTATTATGAGCAAATTTAAGGTAGGTGACACTGTTGAACTCATTTCTGGTGGGCCTCAAATGACTGCGGGTTCCTATAAAACTAATATGCACGGTAGTGAAACAAATGTTCTAACATGTACATGGTTTGATGAACTCAATGTTGTACAACATTACGAATTTCATGAAGACCAATTAAGGAACCCGTTAAAAGGATACACAGAAGTTTGATTTTATTAAAGCAAATTAGCAGTAAAGTGACTTCATGGCAAATCAATATTTCATGAAGTCACTTTTTTTAAATAATGGCTGTCCTGTCATTCGTTTGTCATTCACCCTGTAATTTTGTGACCCTGACACCTCAAATATTTCAATGAACTTTGTAAACCCTTTCTTTGTCTCCTTTCTTTTTCGTTTAATTTTCGGTCTGCTATACGTAAATGATTTTAAAAGGTTACAATTAATTTTAATTACATTTAACAGCTATGACAGCCATACACCACCAACAGAGCCAACATAACAAGCCGATTGTAATACTTTATATAGATAATGGCTTAAACAGGCTTAAAATGCAAATAATCATAATTGAATAGCTACTATAAAACATAAAAAAAGGATGCCCGACAATAGCCGAACACCCTAATATAAGCAACCAGTGATATATTTTTAAGAATTTACCCCAATCAGGCAGGAACCATCCCTTTTCATCCAAATACCCGTTTTAACTCCCTGAATAGTATTTCCACTCATAGTTAATTCGCCAATGCTTAACGCCTCTTCAGTCATTCTTATTTGTTGTAAAGTTATTATGTCGGTACATTTTACAAAATAGCCTTCAGGTGCATATAGTTCCGCAGACAGCTTAAAAGAATCGCCAGTTTGTAATATCATTTCAAATAATATTTGATTACCCATTTTACAAACCCATAAACCTTTATACTTATCAACTGTAATACCCGCTGTTTTTCCGATTTCAGTTGGATATGGTCTATTACCTGTGACTACCGCCAATTTAGTTCCATCAGAATGAAATATCGGTATTTTAGTTGTATAATTGAATGTATCTTCTCTGACAATTTCAATCAGATTTGTATCTTCAAATTTTAATATTACAGGTACATTAATGAACCTATTTGTAGACAGTGTAACAATTGGTGATTTTTGAAAAATAAGTTTGTTCATGGCGTGAAATTTAGTTTAAGTATTATTTAACAAATATAATAAAATTAAAATAACAAAAAAAGACACCTAAACGAAAACACTTTTATATCTCACGTGCCGGAGGCACGATCATAACGAAAACCGATTATAACAGGACATAAAAAAAGGATGCCAGTATTAACCGACACCCTTAAAAATGTAATCAGTATTATTTTTTCAACTCAATAATTAATAAATCGCCATAACAAACATATTTAATAAAGCCGTCTGTATTTAATTTTTCCAATGCCTTCACAATATCAAAAGCTGTCATTCTTATATTTTTATTTATCTGATACATTAAGTCAGGAAATATAAACATTTCATTTTTAAGAAAAAATTTTAAGGTTTTTAATATTATCTTTTCTTCTATTATCAATGGTCGCAGTGAATTATCTTTGATATCATTTAGGTCAATTATTTTTCGAACGGATATAACGCCATTTAATAATATTTCGAAGTTTTTCATGTTTGGTCATTGTTTGAAATACTTATCAAATATAATAAAATAAGGTGCTGAATTAACAACACCTTTAACAAACAAACACACACAACCAGTAATATTTTGAACCCTGCAAAGGTATTAAACCGCTGACAGTGACGACAGCCATTAATAAAATGACTACCTTTAAAAATCGGTAACTGATTAATAAAAACCGCCGACAGTATGACAGCAAATAAAAAACACTAAAAACGGTTTACGTTCAAAATCGGTTCAAAACTAAATATAAATAATTGATAATCATACATGCCTAAAAGGTTTTCGAAACCTGTCAGGTTTGTAGTCCGAGGTTTAATCTCCGCTTCATCCTTTATCCGAACCAAAACATGAAAATGATTCTTCATCAGCACCCATGCAAATGTATCAGCCACAGTTGAAATATGCTTGTCGTATAAATTCAGAAAATATTCATAGTTTTCTTTCGATTTAAACAGATCACAACCATTAATCCCACGATTGTAGATGTGATAGAATTTTCGATAAGTAAGTTGTTCGAATTGTTGCATAATTTGTCCTTTTAGAGATCCTCAATATTTTGAAAATCTTCTATGTTATCTGCAGCCGCACTTTCGCTTCCTAAATTTGTGGAGGTGGAGGTGGCGGAGGTATACCTGCACCCGGAGCAGGTGGCGGTGGAGGAACAAGTCTGGAAGGTGTTGATGATGGCGCAATTTGCAGCGTGTTTCTTTTCAACGGTTTTTTATTCTCAAATGCAGCAATCAGTTCGTCGGCATCGTTTACTACTTTTTGGATGATCCCGTTTTTATCGACAATCAGATGGGTTGGGAACATATT
>Ga0209123_1002595_pt1 | contig 14917 bp, 5 predicted proteins | sample BarGraIncu00431A_FD_184500 | JGI IMG/M metagenome (GOLD analysis project Ga0209123, IMG submission 184500) | Arctic peat soil microbial communities from Barrow, Alaska, USA - Barrow Graham LP Incubations 004-31A (SPAdes) (version 2) | ecosystem: Environmental > Terrestrial > Soil > Wetlands >...
TGGTTTGGAGTGAATAATAGGAGGAAAAAACATACAACGAAAAATATATACAACAAAATAATTTTATCATGAAACGAATCTCTTTTTTTATTGCATGCCTGATTATTGCCGGAAACCTGTTTGCTGCTGGCTCTGTTCAGACTTTGCAAAACGGTATGAAGGTTACGCCCAAAAATGGAGCGGCGAAAACCATCGAAATTAGCGTTATCAATAGCCGGATCGTCCGTGTTCAGGCTTCGCCTGAAAGCGTTATTCCAAACGTATCCAGTCTATGCGTAGTGCAGGGGGTAACATCAAAAACACCGTTTAAAGTAACAACTAGTGCTAATTTTGCCCAACTATCTACCGATGAGCTTACGGTTAAAGTTTCCCTGCTTACAGGTGAAATTTCATTTTCTGACAAATCAGGAAAAGTATTGCTTCAAGAGGCAAAAAGTGGAAGAAGCTTTAAGCCCTTTGCCGTAGAAAATGATAAAGGCTACACCATGCAACAAGTCTTCACCGGTACTCCCGGAGAAGCCATCTACGGCTTAGGACAGCATCAGTCGGACGATTTCAACTACAAAAACAAAAGTGAAGATCTTTTTCAGTACAACACGAAGGTGTCGATCCCTTTCATTATGTCCACCAACAACTACGGAATTTTGTGGGACAACTATTCACAAAGCAAATACGGTGATCCTCGTGACTATAAAGACCTGAACCAGTTTACATTGTACAACAAAGAGGGTAAAGAAGGTTCTCTTACCGCTACATATACTCAAAAAGACCAAGCTCCGATTGTTCGTCAGGAATCGGCGATAGATTACGAAAACTTGAAAACTGTCAAGAAATTTCCGGCCGAATTCAAATTCAACGATGGTTCAATTGTTTGGGAAGGAGAAATTGCTGCCAACGAAACTGATACATACAAGTTCAGCCTTTACTATGCCGGATATACAAAAGTATGGCTCAACGATTCATTGGTAGTGCCCGAACGCTGGAGAACTTCGTGGAATCCAAATACCTATCGTTTCCACTTCCCGCTTGAAAAAGGGAAACGCACTAAAATCAAAATGGAATGGAAACCCGATGGCGGTGTTTCTTATATCGGTCTGAAAGCTCTATCTTCAAGTTCGTTGGAGAAAAATGGCAACATATCCTTTTGGTCCGAAATGGGCGACAAAATGGATTACTATTTCATAGCAGGTAAAAATATGGACAACGTAATCAGCGGTTACCGCACCCTGACCGGCAAGGCAAGCATTATGCCTAAATGGGCTATGGGCTACTGGCAAAGTCGCGAACGCTACAAAACGCAAGATGAATTGCTGAACGTTGTAGCCGAATACCGCAAACGGAATATCCCGCTCGACAATATCGTGCTTGACTGGAACTACTGGCCTGAATCTGAGTGGGGAAGCCACAAATTCGACCTTGCTCGTTTCCCAGATGCAAAAGGCATGGTGGACTCGTTGCACAAAGAAAATGCTCATATCATGATTTCAGTATGGCCGAAGTTCTATGTTACAACGGACAATTTTAAGCAATTTGAACAAAAAGGATGGATGTATATGCAGGCTGCGAAAGATAGTATCCGCGACTGGGTTGGCCCGGGATATGTCGGATCGTTCTACGATGCTTACAGTGCCGATGCACGTAAATTGTTCTGGAATCAGATGAAAGACAACCTTTACGTAAAAGGATTTGATGCGTGGTGGATGGATGCTTCTGAACCAAATGTAAGGGATTGTACCGATATGAATTATCGCAAAAAATTGTGCGGACCAACAGCTCTTGGTTCTTCATGGAAATATTTCAACGCTTATGCGTTGGAGAATGCTGATGCCATCTACAACGGACAACGTGAAGCAGATAATAACAAACGTGTCTTTTTACTGACCCGTTCAGGTTTTGCCGGTTTGCAGCGTTACTCTACTGCCACCTGGAGTGGCGACATAGCTACCCGTTGGGAAGACATGAAGTCGCAAATATCAGCAGGCCTCAACTTTGCCATGTCGGGTGTTCCATTCTGGACTATGGACATTGGTGGTTTTTGCGTAGAAAAACGTTACGAAACCGGGCAACAACTTTTTGATAAGACCGGTAACGAAAATGCGGATCTTAATGAATGGCGTGAGTTGAACCTACGTTGGTTCCAATTTGGATCGTTTGCACCTCTTTTCCGCAGCCACGGCCAATTCCCTTATCGCGAAATTTACAATTTGGCACCCGAAGGACATCCGGTTTACAAAAGCTTAGTCTATTACGACGAACTCCGTTACCGCCTTATGCCATATATTTACTCATTGGCAGGTATGGCTTACCACAATGATTATACGTTAATGCGTTCGTTGGCGATGAGTTACACTGCCGACAAACAAACTTACAGCGTAAGCGATCAGTTCCTGTTGGGCCCTGCATTGATGGTCTGCCCGGTTTACAGCTACAAAGCCCGCAATCGTGAAGTCTATTTCCCTGCAGGAAGCAAGTGGTACGATTTCTACTCAAACACACGAATAGATGGAGGACAAAAAATAAGCGTAGAAGCCCCGCTCGAACATATTCCTCTTTTCGTTCCCGCTGGTACTATCCTGCCAGTTGGTCCGGTGATGCAATATGCTTCCGAAAAGAAAGCTGAAAATATCGAAATACGTGTTTTCCAGGGTAAAGATGGCAAATTTAGCCTGTACGAAGATGAAGGAACCAACTACAATTACGAAAAGGGAGCCTTTTCTACTATCAGCTTCGACTACAACGATGCAGAAGGTACGCTTACCATTGGCGACCGCAAGGGCAACTTCGATGGAATGCTTACCAACCGGGTATTTCGTGTGGTTTTCATCGACAAATCAAGCTCCGACCCTAAAATTGTGCAATACAATGGTTCGAAAACGGTTGTAAAACGTTAGGTTACGACTCAGCACTTTTCGATTTGACGAAATAAGAGTTCATTTAATTTATTTATAATAGATAAGTTTTTTGCCCCGAAGTGGCTAAATATCAATAATCACCGGCTGTGCTTCGCTGCCGAGGATTATTGAAAATGAATTACATAATATTTGGTTTTCAGTCCGACAAGTCGAACTGAAAACCAAATATTTGTAAAATAAATCGCGTGCAGAACAACTTATATTACCGCATTTAATTTTGAGATAGCCTTTCAGAAAGAAAATCAATAAACCTGTAAATGTACTGTCAAAATTACTATTTTGCGAGACATACTACTCAACGTTTTATAAACAAATTTTTAGATTATAGTGCCCCCGCAATTTTTGTGAGTCCCTAATAATGCATTTGATCCCGAAACCAAAAATATTTTTTTAAACTTTTACCTACCAAAAAAAGTAGAGACACGTTAGCTGCTGCTAAAAATAGTTTTGGTATTGTTGATGAAACTTGTACATAAATGCTGTACAAGTTTTATTTTTCCCAGACATTACCACAATATTACCTAAAAATACAAATTATAACTCTAATATTAAAAATCAGATTTTTATATTAGAGTTATTTTTGGTGTATCCTATTGAAGCTCATCCCAACAATCATTAGAAGTTGTTCAATACAAAATAATGGTTTTGATTCTATCTGGGAATAGCAAAAAATTATCTTTAGATTAAATAGGCTCCAAGTACCGGATATTCAGCAAACACCACAAATTAAATTTCAGAAACACAGAATATGGCATCTAAATCGAAAATGAATAATTTAATATTCGTGAACATCTGCTTTCATATATTTGTAGCCATAATGGTTTTACTTGCTTTAAATACAAATGAAAATTTAGAAATACGAATTTTCAATGTAATTATGATTGTACTTCCTGTAGTTGGAAGTGCTATCTACTTGAGTAAACGCCTGGGTTAAGCAATATGAAACAAAATTAAGAAATAGTATTGTTCACTATATTTGCCTAATCGGAATTAGTGAATGTAGAGTATACCTTGTTTTTATCTCTGCCTCTTATATTACTAAAGGCGATAAGGTGGAAATCTGGCAGAACTCAATTGATATTGGCGAAAACTTGTTCATCAACAAGAATACAAGTACCTGCATAATATTTTTCTGCGTAAATGCTAATCATCCCATGTCTGTTTAAAATCAGATATGGGATGGTTGTTTTAAAGACAGATTCCTAAAAAGATGAGTCAAATGAATAAAATATCAAATTGGTTTTTCTTACACTTAAGAATTGACTACTCAAAACCCAAAGCGAGCGATTAGCTTTACCTGCTCTAATATGTACTCTACACGAAGGTGCTCGTGAATTAGGACATCACTCCTATTGCGACACGTAGCCCACTTGTATCCATAGCTTCATTTATACTCATCAGGTCTATTTACATATAATTGATTGTGTTCGGAAAGTGAAAATAAGTTGTGATTATAAGAGTGATAGTCCGAATTCCTTCTAAAATTCACAATTCATACGAATAAATAGTATATCGAAAATTGGAAATTAAATATCTATTATCGAAAATAGAGAATAAATAAGTAGACTAGTTTTGCATTCTACTAACAGAAATTAGTTATCCTTATGAATTTACTTTTGAATTAATGGGGAGTACGAGATTTTGTTACTGTTATGACGATTCCCTATTTATGGAACTTGCAAGTAAAGATTTTTTTTACAATTCATATGCTTAGCGTACACCAAACCAAGCATTATATTGATCAATACTATTAACGCTAAAATAATCATGTTATGGAAAGAAAAATAGACGATAGTTGATTGGCTTTTATCATTGTTGGAATAATTAGCGATAAAATAAAATTTTATTTATTGCTGGTTGAAAAAAATAATTTCATTTCAATACAATAAGTTAATCAAAAATATAAATGGAAAACATACACAAGATTTTATTGTTCGAATTTTTAATCTCGACAAAAAAGAAATTGAAACTGACAAGTATGTTACTCCTATCATTGCTATTCTTGAGCTCATCTCTAGTTGCTCAAAATAAAAATATGATAAAAGGGTTGGTAGTCGATGATAAAAATCAACCTTTAATTGGAGCGACAGTTATAATTAAAAACATTAAAAATAGTGGTGTAATATCTGATGTAAATGGTCGATTTACATTAAATATACCGGAGGGTAAAAATACACTTGTGATATCTTATATAGGGTATAAGACACAGGATGTAAATGTTGTCGATAATCGTTTCATTACAGTTAAACTGAGCGATAACAGCCTTAATATGGGTGAGGTAGTGGTTGTCGGCTATGGGAGCCAGAAAAAAGAAAGTGTAGTAGGTGCTATTTCACAAGCTAAAGGCGAAGTACTTGAAAAAGCTGGTGGCGTATCAAGTTTAGGTGCTGCTTTAACGGGAAATTTACCCGGCGTCATTACAGTCGCGTCAACAGGTTCGCCTGGTCAGGAAGACCCGAAAATTTATATTCGTGGCTTGAGTACCTGGAATAACAGTGACCCGCTAATTTTGGTGGATGGTATTGAACGCCCGATGAATAGTGTAGATATTGGCTCGGTAGAAACTATTTCCGTTTTGAAAGACGCATCTGCAACTGCTGTATTTGGTGTAAAAGGTGCTAATGGCGTAGTCATGATTACAACTAAGCGTGGAAAGGAAGGCAAAGCTGTCATTCGCATCACTGCCAATGCTACTATGAAAGTACCGTCAAATTTGGAAGGTAAAATGGATTCTTATGATGCACTTGGAGTTCGTAATAATGCTATTGAGAATGAATTGGGGCTTTTTCCGACTGCGTGGGCACAATATCAACCACAGTCTATACGAAATCTATATCGTAATCAAACTACTGACTTGCAAAGAGAAACATATCCAAATGTAGATTGGGCCAATACATTGGTAAAGAAATCTGCCATGTCTTATAATACCAGTTTGAATGTCTCCGGGGGTACTTCTTCTGTAAAATATTTCACAGCGGTAGACTTTTTGTCTGAAGGTGATATTTTGAATAAGATTGATAATGGAAAAACATATTCTCCCGGTTATGGATTTAAGCGAATCAATGTTCGTAATAATCTGGATATAAATCTGACTAAAACGACAATCCTGACAGCTAATCTGGCAGGCTCTTATGGAGTAAGGCAGGATGCCTATGGTCAGGACGATTGGGAATACCGCATCTGGCAAGCAATTTATAGCTCTGCGCCGAATAATTTTTTACCTCGCTATTCTGACGGTTCATGGGGATATTATAAGCCCGATGCAGTCGGATCTATTAACTCGGCGAATACATTGGGTAACAATGGTGTTCGAAAAACTACTACTACTCGAATTAACACTGACTTTACCCTAAAACAGGATTTGAGTATGATCTTAACCGGATTGAAAGCAATGGGTACTCTTTCTTATGACAATACATTCTCAAATCGGGGTGGCATTTATGATGATGGTAATGTTCAGGAAACATATATCGATCCTCTTACGGGTCAAGTATCTCAGAGTAAATATTTAGGAGTTAATCAATTTGACTGGATACCACCTCGTTGGAGTACTATTGGAGATGGAGTTGATCCGAAAGATAATGCTAAATTGGATAGCTGGATGAATGACCAAACATTTCGTAAAACGTATTATAAATTACAACTGGATTGGAGCAGAAAATTTGGAAAACATGATGTAACAGCGATGGGATTGTTTAGTCGTGACCAATCTGCAACGGGTAGTGAATTTATTCGATTACGTGAGGATTGGGTATCCCGTGTTACGTATAATTATGCTTCTAAATATTTTGCGGAATTCAACGGTGCCTACAACGGATCTGAAAAGTTTGGGTCTAATAATCGTTTTGCATTCTTTCCTTCAGGTGCAATAGGCTGGATGATCAGCGAAGAGCCATTTATGAAGAACCTGAAATTTTTGGATATGCTTAAATTTAAAGCCAGTTATGGGGAGGTTGGTGATGATAGTGGATTAGGCTTAGAAGACAAATACCGTTGGCTTTATATGACACGATGGGCATATGGAAATGCTAACGGAAATACCACATTGGGATCAAATCCTGATGACAGAAGTCCTTATACCTGGTGGTCAGAAGCAGTAATCGGGAATCCTGAAATCCGTTGGGAAAAAGTGGCAAAACAAAATTATGGTGTTGATTTTTCAATTTTGGACCGTTTGATATCAGGTTCTGTAAATTATTTTAACGATTATCGCACTGACATTCTTTTGCAAGGTTCTAAACGTGCGGTTCCAGCATACTTTGGAGGTACTCCTGCTACAGCAAATTTAGGTCGGGTTCGTACAACAGGGTATGAGTTAGAACTGCATTTTAATAAAAATCTTTCTAAAGATTTTCGTTTGTTTGCTGATTTTAGTATGACGCATGCCAAAGATGGAGTGCTAGAAGCCGATGATCCGCTTCTAAAAGATGATTATTTGAAACAAGCCGGAAAACAGATTGGTCAGACCTATTCAGGGATTAGCAATGGCAATTACAATAACTGGGATCAGGTTTACGGTAGTACCAAATTGAACACTGCAGATGGGAATAAATTACCTGGCTACTATAACCTGGTGGACTATAACGGTGACGGAGTAATTGATGCGAAAGATAATGTACCTTACGGATATCCTGAACGTCCTCAGAATACTTATAATGCCAAAGTAGGTTTCGACTGGAAACATTTCAGCATGTTTGTTCAGTTTTATGGTGTAAACAATGCAACGCGTTATGTAAATTTATCAAGTTTATCTGCTAAGTTTGACAGAGTATACAATCAGGGATCTTTTTGGACAAAGGATAATATGAATTCAGATGTGCCTTATCCAAGATGGAATGCTACCTTGAATAATTCAGGAACCCAGTTCTTATACGATGCCTCTTATTTGCGGTTGAAAAATATAGAAATTGCTTATACTTTTGATCAATCTTTTGTAAAAAATCTTGGTTTAAGTTCACTTCGTGTTTATTTAAATGGTGATAATTTGTTTATGTGGACCAAGATGCCGGATGATCGTGAAGTAAATAATAATTCTAATTCGGCATATCCGACAGTTCGGCGTATTAATATGGGTCTAAATATAACATTATAAAAACAGACACGATGAAAAAATATAAATATAGAATTTTAAGTGGTCTTGTCTTTTCGGCAATAATAGGACTCACAGCTTGTACAGATTTTTTGAATCAAGCTCCTGAAGCGAGTATTTCATCAACAGATGCATTTATAAACTTTACAAATTTTCAGGGCTTTACAGAAGAATTGTATAGTACTGTCCCCGACTTTACTGGCTACAATTGGGCTTCTGCCTGGCAATGTGGAGACGAAATAGTGTATGATGATAACGGACCTCGCATGGGCGTTCAATTAGACATCGGGAACTCATGGGGTTGGAGTTTTTGGACAAGTTGGATGGATAATGCAACTGTTGTGACAAATCCGAAATCAACTTTTAGTAAAGGTTTGTGGCCAAATTGTTGGTATGGCATTCGTAAAGCTAATTTAGGATTGCAAAATCTTGGTAATCTTAAAAATGCGACCCAAGAGGAAAAAGATCTGATCAAAGGTCAGTTATTGTTTTTCCGGGGTTGGTTTCATTTTGAATTGATGAGTTATTTTGGAGGACTTCCTTACATCAATAAGGCATTATCTTCAACTGATAAATTAACATTGCCCCGTTTGAGTTATCAGGCAACGGCAGACAGTGTTGCTAAAGACTTTAGAGCTGCTGCCGATCTTTTACCTACTAACTGGGATAATACTACTGTCGGTAAGTTGACTGTAGGCAAGAATCAACTACGAATTACCAAAATGGCAGCATTGGGATATTTAGGTAAAAACTATTTGTATGCAGGTAGTCCTTTGATGAATAAGCAATCGACAGGTAGTGCAACCTTTAATATTGAATATTGCAAGAAAGCAGCCGCTGCATTTGCTGAGTTGTTGGCTTTGGTTGACAATGGTCCGGATAATGGTTGTTGGATTAAATTGCAGCCTTGGTCTAATTATAGCTTTAATTTCTATACAGATGGAAAAACCGGAATACCTGGATACCCTGAAGCTATTTTCCAAAGCCCTGTTTATGATTCATGGTTTAAAGGTTGTCCATGGGGACCAAGTTCTGTTTTCGGTGATAATACTATCGGTGGCGGTTATGCTTCCCCAAATGCCAGATATGTGCAAAACTATGGTATGGCAAACGGATTACCAATTGACGATCCTGCTTCTGGTTATGATCCTGCTGATCCATGGGCTAATCGTGAACCTCGTTTTTATAATGATATATATAAGGATGGCGATCAGGAAATTAGAGGTTCGGCACCGGCTGACAAGGAAAAATTTCGCTATGCCGCTTTATATAACGGAGGAGCCAGCCGCAGAGATAATGGATGTGGTCGTACAGGGTATTTATTGAAAAAGTTGACTCCAATGACCGCCAATAACGTTGATAATTTTCCAAATAATATTATGCATATTTCATATATGCGTTTAGCTGATATATACCTGATGTATGCCGAATCGGTATTACAAGGATATGGAAGTGCTACCAGCAGTTACCCGGGGTATATCACAGCCGAAACATCATTTAATAAAGTCCGTACCCGTAGTGGAGCTGGAGCAGTTGACCCGAAGTATGCAGGTGACAAATCGTTATTTATGGGTGAGATTGTTCGTGAACGTGCTGTGGAACTTGGCTTTGAGGATAACTACCGGTACATTGATTTGCGTCGTTGGTTGTTGGCGTCAACTTTAAAATATAGGGAAAAAACAGCTATTGATTTTGACCGTGGAACGAATGGTAAACCAATTAATATCAGAGAGAGGGTAATATTGACCCGTCAATTCTCAGACAGAGACTATTGGTTGCCATTGAAAATTAATGATGTAACTCTGTATCCATCATTTGGTCAGAATCCGGGATATTAAGCATATTTTTTAAAACTTAAAAAGGAAAATAATGAAACTTATAAGAATAGGAATGGTTTTATGCGGAATGTGCTTCGGTTCCTTTGCGGGAGCTTCAGGACAAACAATTGCCGATCTGAAAAATACAATAACCTCCGAGAAAGATTCTTTAGTACATGTGGCATACGGAACCGTTGCAAAGAAAGATTTGTTAGGTACCATCTCCGTATTGAATCCATCAGAATATCTGGACAAGAATTATGGAGATTATTCACTTGATAACTCTAATGCTTTTATTGGAGGTAGTAATCTCTGGAGTTTAGGTACTTCATTAGTGTTGATAGATGGTGTGCCTCGTACTTTAGCAGATGTTACATCTACTGAGATTGAACAAATCTCGTTTTTGAAGGGTGCTAATGCTGTTGTTCTATATGGTAGTCGTGCAGCTAATGGAGTAATCTTTATAACCACGAAACGTGGTAAGATAGGAGACACCAAGACCAAAGTACGTGTTAATGGAGGGATTAATGTGCCGAAGTCTTTGCCTAATTTTTTAGGATCAGCAGATTATATGACTTATTATAATCAAGCGAGCTTGAATGATGGGTTGGCAGCACCTTATAGCGATGCCACTGTTGCTAGCTATGCATCGCATTCAAATCTATATCGTTATCCTGACTTAAATTATTATTCGTCAGATTATTTGAAGAAGATGTCTAACTTTTATTCTACGAATGCTGAATTTTCAGGAGGTAATCAGCGTGCCCGTTTTTATGCCGTGATAGGTCTGGAAAGCCAAAATTCATTGTTGAATTTTGGTGAAGGCAAAAAAGATAAAAGTACCCGTTTGAATGTCCGTGGCAATATTGACTTGAAGTTGAATGATGTAGTTAGCACGTATGTGAATGTGTCTACTGTGTTTAATGATAGCAGGTCACCGAATGGTAAATATTGGGGCGATGCAGCTACTTTGCAGCCAAACCGTTTTGCACCTCTTGTTCCTACCGATTTGATAGCGGCAGGTGCGACGAGTGCGCAAGATTTAGCCAATGCCAGCCGTAATGTAATGAACGGAAATTATATTCTGGGGGGTTCTCAGCAATATCTGACCAATCCGATTGCCGATGTATATGCTGCCGGAAGTTTAACTAACACCAGTCGCCAATTTCAGTATACGGGTGGGGTTGATTTTGATCTCAAAAACACATTGAAAGGTCTTTCGTTGCATACCCAGTTAAGTATTGACTATTCGAATTCTTACACAGATTCTGTTCTCAATAAATATACGGTATATAGCCCTACCTGGAGTACTTCTGGTGCCGATTCAATTACCGGTTTAGTTAAATACAATGAAGATAAACATACCGGAACTCAGAACTTGGGTGGTACATTTAATGATCAGGTAATTGATTTCAATATGCATTTAGATTATTTAAACACCTTTAATGAAAAGCACAATGTATCTGCGATTCTGGTTGCAGCAGCTACCCGTCATCGTATGACTCGAGATTTTCAAAACAGGACGAATGCAAATTTAGGGTTACAACTGGCTTATAATTACAATCATAAATACTATACTGATTTTAGTGGAGCTGTTGTTAATTCTACTAAGTTGCCGGCTGCTACGCGTGTGGCTTTCTCACCTACGTTAAGTTTGGGTTGGTTATTGAGCGAAGAAAATTTCTTGAAAGGTTCAAATGTTGTTGATCGTTTGAAACTAACAGGTTCAGCCGGCATAGTAAATACCGATGTTGATATTAATAATTATTATTTGTACAATGCGGTTTATGTGCCAACAGCTTATTTTGGATGGTATGATGGTTCTTCAAATCGGGCCACTTCTATATCACGTGCTGCGAATAATAATTTGACTTATTCCAAGAGAAAAGAAATTAATCTTGGACTTGAAGGATCTTTGTTCAATAAGGCGTTAGATTTTCAGGCTACAGCATTCTCTATTACAAAGGATGGTTTGCCTGTACAGCGCTATTCCCTGTATCCAAATTATTTCTATACCAGTGATCCGGCATCATCATTTGTTCCTTATGTAAACTTCGGGGCAGATCGTTATCAAGGGTTTGATTTCCAGTTAAATATACATAAGAAACTGGGAGAGGTTAATTTAACAATTGGGATTGCAGGAACTTATGTTGCTACGAAAGCGCTTAAACGCGACGAGTTGTATGCTGATTCATATCGGAATCGTGTCGGAAAACCTACTGATGCAATATTTGGTTTACAAAGTGAAGGCTTTTTTACTAGCCAGGATGATATTAATAACCATGCAGCACAGAAGTTTGGTGTGGTAAAACCCGGAGATATTAAGTATAAAGACCAAAATGGCGATAATTATATTGATGATAGAGACGAAGTTAGTATTGGTCAATGGAGCAGTCCATTTACCGGTGGAATAAATCTTTCTGCTCAATGGAAAGGTTTTACACTCTTTGTCTTAGGAACCGGACAGGTTGGTGGTACAGGTGTGAAGGAGACTAATTATTACTGGGTATATGGTGAAAGGAAGTATTCTGCAATCGTTCGTGACAGTTGGACTGAAGCAACAAAGAATACTGCAACATATCCTCGCCTGACCACCCTTAGCGGCGACAACAACTTTCGTTATTCTGATTTCTGGACTTACAGCACTAATAGAATTAATCTTTCAAGAGTACAGTTAACTTATTCTATACCAAAAGATATTCTGAAGAATTTTTTCGTAAAAGGCCTGGATATTTATGCCAGTGGGTCTAATTTGCTAACGATCTCCAAGAATAGGGATATTATGGAGCTTAACGTTGGAACTGCACCACAAGCGCGTTTCTACAATATTGGTATCAAGGCTGAATTTTAAGTGTATCATTAAAACAAAAAATGAATATGAAAAATAAATTAATCATATTGGTAGCTTCGGTCATGATTTTTAGCGGTTGTAAGGATTTGTTATCTCCTGCCGATCAAAATGACCGTTCGCTGGATGTAATATACAATAATGCTCCGTTTGCAGAAGGTATTTTAATGAATGGATATGTACGCTTACCTTCGGGGAGCTATTCGTTCAATGACGTTGCTACGGACAATGCTGTATCAAACGACGGAGGCAGCAATTATCTTTTAATGGCTACAGGGAAGTGGTCATCCTTAAATAATCCGTTGGAGCAATGGGCTAATTCTTACGCTGCCATTCAATATCTGAATATGATGTTGGAGCAAACGGACAAGGTAACTTGGGCTACTACCGGACAATATACAAAGGAAATGTTTAATGACCGAACTAAAGGAGAAGCATATGGATTGAGAGCGCTCTTCATGTACTACTTGTTACAGGCTCATGGAGGTTGGACTACTGATGGCAAACTTTTGGGTGTACCTATCATTACAAAATCTTTAGACACAAATTCTGATGTAAATTTGCCACGTAATACGTTTGCTGAATGTCTAACGCAAATTTATGCAGATTTGAGCTTAGCAGAAAGTTATTTACCTATTGATTTTGAAGATATTACTTCAACAAGTCAGCTTCCGAGCAAATATACAGGTAAGACTACAACGTCAGATTACAATCGTGTGTTTGGTGCATTTGACCGCGGTCGTTTAACTGCACGCATTGTTAAATCAATTAGATCTCAAGTGTCTTTATTGGCTGCCAGTCCTGCATTTAATCTGGGGACAACTGTTACATGGGCTAAGGCAGCTGATGATGCAGCTACAGTTCTTGACATAAATGGAACCGGGGGTATTTCGGCTTTAGCTACTAATGGTGCAAAATGGTATGCGTCATCGAATTCTGGAGAAATCGATGGTTTAGCACTAGGGGCAAATCCTAAAGAAGTTCTTTGGAGAACGAATGTAGCCAGTAACAATGATTTGGAAAAGGACAATTATCCTCCTACGCTTTATGGTAAAGGACGTGTTAATCCGACCCAAAATTTGGTAGATGCTTTTCCCGCAGCTAATGGATATCCTATTACTAACCCTTTAAGTAATTATAATCCAAACAATCCTTATGCTAATCGTGACCCTCGTTTAAGTCTTTATATCACTGTGAACGGAAGTCAGATGGGACCAAGTGGTTCTACTATTTCTACTGAAGTTGGGAAAACAACCGACGGACTGGTTGCTATATCCACTTCTACGCGAACAGGTTACTATATGCGTAAGTTACTTCGTGAAGATGTGAACCTTAACCCGTCAACTACCAACACTCAGAAGCATTATGTGTCACGTGTTCGCTACACAGAACTGTTTTTGTCATATGCTGAAGCTGCTAATGAAGCTTGGGGTCCTGATGGAAAAGGATCTCATGCTTATTCGGCTCGTGATGTCATTGCTGCCATAAGAAACAGAGCTGGAATTTCTCAACCCGACAATTATTTAGCATCAATTATCACACAGGAAGATATGAAAAATCTGATTCGTAATGAGCGAAGACTGGAGTTATGTTTTGAAGGCTCACGTTTTTGGGATTTACGCAGATGGAAAGCAAATCTTACTGAAGTAGCAAACGGAATGCAAATAACCGGATCGAATTACGTAGCGATACCTGTTGAAAACAGAGTGTACAAAGATTATATGTATTATGGACCAATACCTAATCTCGAAGTGTTGAAATTTAGTAATCTGGTTCAAAACAAAGGGTGGTAAACTTTATAAAAAAATAATAGAGATGAAAAAAATAATATTTATATCACTAACATTAATGTTAATTTTTGCTTCATGCAAAAATGAGGATAACATATTTCCTGACTATAATTATACTACAGTCTACTTTCCATATCAATCACCTGTAAGGACGATTATACTTGGGACGGATTATGTTTTCGATAACTCTGTTGATACGCTTCATCAATGCATGATATATGCTTCGATGGGAGGTGTTTATAGCAACAAAGCTGATCGTAAATTGGATGTAGTTGTAGATAACTCGCTTTGCAATAAGCTGACATTTGAAACTTCTACCGGAGCTTCGGTGCTCCCAATGCCTTCAAGCTATTATACCCTTACTTCTTCGCAGATTGTAATTCCTTCAGGCTCGATGATGGGGGGAGTAAAAGTGCAATTGAACGACGCTTTTTTTAGTGATCCTCTTGCTGTAAAGAACA
>Ga0209123_1002596_pt1 | contig 14917 bp, 10 predicted proteins | sample BarGraIncu00431A_FD_184500 | JGI IMG/M metagenome (GOLD analysis project Ga0209123, IMG submission 184500) | Arctic peat soil microbial communities from Barrow, Alaska, USA - Barrow Graham LP Incubations 004-31A (SPAdes) (version 2) | ecosystem: Environmental > Terrestrial > Soil > Wetlands >...
TGAGTAACAATATTTGATAAAACCCGGAATTTAACATGTGATATTTTAGGATGTAGAATCTATTCATTTTAATCCTTAAAATAGTAAAATAATGTTATAATAATTACAAAAATATACAGATATCGTATTATATTTACTTTGCTCTTTAGAAAAGACTTTTAGTAAAAGAAGAAGTGCCACAGACTTGTTTAAACCTCCAATTTTAGATATATACATGGCACAGTTGGACAGTTCAAATAAGGCAGAGTGACAATCTATGCGTATACACAGGTGTATGCCCAATTTTAGAATCGCTCATGTTAAGTCTCTTACAATGTTGAATCAAATATCCAAGAGAAAGAAACAGCCTAAGTTGTGGTATAATCCTCGCAAAAGATATTTAGCCTCTTAGGTTTAGGCAGATATTGATTATTTCAATACTTCGCAAGCGGGACAACGATGGCGTCGATTGTGAATTTCAAATTTTTCGCCAACAAGATCACTCTCGACTATGGAGATTGCAAATGATTAAAAAAAGGAAAACAAACCATTAACCGTCAATATGTTAAATAGCAATGGCTATCGACAATAGAAGGTTAGTTTGCTATAAATACTGGGTAGTACACAAGTAAAGCCACATTCTTTCAATACCTCGTAATGAGTTTGCTGCGGTCTGACAACCCGTTACCAAAAATCTTAAAAATGAACCTTAAATAGATAATGAATCATGGATAATATTGACTCACAAATTATAAATATTAATAAGGTCATTTGTAGTAATATTGATAAGTTTGATGTTACAGAAAGAGGCTTATTATCTCAGAACATTTTATCACAGCTTAGAAATTTTATTGAACACATTGCATTAAAACTATTTAGCAACGGACAAAATATTGAAATTACATATGAAAATATTGAAAAGGCAAATGCCTATGTAAAGTCGAGAGGAAATTTGAAGTTCTTGAGTAGGTTTCATAAACTCCTGCAAATTACGGCATCTCATTATACACTTGATGAAGAAAACTCAGAAAGGTTAATGTTAAAATACTTTGAATATCTAATCAGGATAAAATATTTTTTAAAGTCAATGTTTGATATGGAGGTTCTGGAAAATCTATATTCATTTCCTATTCAGACTGATTCAACTTTAAAAGAATATTATGAAAAAATAGCAGAGAAAATAAACCAACCTTCACCACAAAGAATAAAAAGTGCGTATGATGACAGGTATTATATTCAGAAAATTAAGCCATTCTTTGTCGAATTTGAAGTCTTCTATGAAGTTACATTTACAAGGGCCAATGATTATACTAGCAAATTTGATAGAATTATTGCATTTACAAAACTTGATATCTCTCATAATTATGCGGTTAAGCTTTCTGTAAACAATGATAGTATACATATTTTGGATAAAAATATGCCGATTCAAATAATTGATAGTTGGGAAGTGTCAATTCGACCATGTGAACTAAACAATTTTGCTGATATATTTGGAAAGCACCCAAAGCTTGGTGGTACTAAAGAATATTATGAGTTAATGAGATACTTAAAATCAACTGGCAATAATATTGTTGAGCTTATTGATTTTACAGATGATTATTATAATTTCACAAAAAGGAAAATAACAGATAATGCAAAAACATCTCATTTTTTTGATATATTAGATAAGTGTCGCGAATTAACGAAAAATAAAAGTCAAGGATATAATATTGTTAGATATTTACTCTATAGGTTAAATAATAAGGTTATTAAAAAACAATACAAGAGTGAGCCTTGTGCAAGATTGTCAGACCTCAACCTTGACTATGGTTGCATCCCATTTGAAGACATGCCATTTAATTCTTCACTTAAAAATCATAATCCCAAACTTTCTGATTTGTTCAATTGTGTAGATGCAACCCAAAGAGAACATGAAATATTAGCAAGGTTTATTAAAAATAATACAGAGCAAAAAGGACAATTATATACTTCAAAAAAAGATATAACAAACTTTGAAAATGTGCATGATCTTATTACGGTTTGGAATAACTCCCTATATTGGAAACATACGAATCGTATGCTTGAAGACTTCAAAGAACACATTTATATTAAAGGATATGAAGAAGATACTTATCATATCATTGAAAAACTAAAAGCACTGTCCTCAAATGGGATTAAGAATTATGCAAACTCTGTTAATTCATGGCTACAATCATCAGCTTATGGTATCGATTGTGAAGAAAAAACTGAGGCATTAATTCAAATGTTTGAAAATTCAAAAGTGGCTTTTATTTATGGCGCAGCAGGTACTGGAAAATCTACTATGATTAATCATGTATCGAACTTTTTTAATGATGAAAATAAACTCTATTTAGCAAATACTAACCCAGCTGTTGATAACTTAAAAAGGAAAGTAAAAGCTGCCAATTGTTCTTTTAAAACAATATCTAAGTTTTTGTGGAGTAAGGATACGGATTTTGACATATTAGTAATTGATGAATGCAGTACAGTAAGCAACTCTGATATGCTTGAAATATTAAATAAAGCAACTTTTAAGTTGTTGGTTTTAGTTGGAGATGTTTTTCAGATTGAATCAATACTATTTGGGAACTGGTTTAGTATTTCTAAGTCTTTTGTACCCATTACTTCAGTTGTTGAATTAACTAAGCCCTACCGCAGTAAAAATAGCAATCTTCTCGATTTATGGAACAAAGTAAGAAATTTGGATGATGATATTCTTGAACATATAACAAGGAATCAATATTCAATTTCTTTAGATGAATCAATTTTTGAGCGTACTGAAAATGATGAAATAATTCTATGCTTGAATTACGATGGTCTATACGGTATTAATAATATCAATAGATTCTTACAAAGTAACAATGAAAATTTACCAATTGAATGGGGCATAAACACTTTCAAAGTTGCTGATCCAATTATTTTTAATGAGACTGATAGGTTTACCCCTTTAATTTATAATAATCTAAAAGGGAAAATCGTTCAAATTGAAAGATCCGAAGACAAAATTCAATTTGAAATTGAAATTGATAAAGTAATAAATGAATTTGATGCTATGGATTATGATTTTCAATTAATTGATAATGCTGACAACGGTAATTCTGTTATTCGTTTCTATGTTAATAAATATAAAAGCACTGATGAGGACGATGACACTTCATCGGATACCGTTGTTCCTTTTCAAGTTGCTTACGCTGTTTCTATACATAAAGCTCAGGGTTTAGAATATAAATCCGTCAAGGTTGTCATTACAGATGAAGTTGAAGAAATGATTTCTCATAATATTTTTTACACAGCAATTACTCGTGCAAGAGAAAGATTAAAAATATACTGGACACCTGATACAGAGTATAAAATATTAAAAGGTTTAAAAAGTAAATTTAATGGTAAGGATGTTGCACTTTTGAAATCAAGATATAATCTGTAAACGTATGGATTATATTAGAACTATAGTAAGTAAAGGTCTGTTGGTAACACTCAATATAAATCAGTTGGGGTTCGTGCGCAATCGTTTTTGGTAGATATTGAAAGTACTAATACCTCGCTAGCGTGATACCGATATCTTCGATGGTGGATCGCTGATTCTTGGTCATCAAGATTAAAATCGAGGATTGAGATAGTAGATGTTTGAAAGAGTAAAAAAAACCAATAATCGTCAATGTATAGAAAAACAATAGATTATTAATAACTGATGGATAATTAAGAAAAAAAACTGGGCATAACACCAGCCGCACGCGCCCTTCTACCCGTTATAATGGGCTATGATAGAGTGCGTCATTGAAAGTTATTTCAAATGTTGTATATTTGAAGATAAGAAAAATCAAGTTTTTTACCATTTATGTTTAGTGTTTGGGTAGATAAAAATGTAAATTAAATGATTATTAGACTAAACAGAGTATGGCAAATAGTGATCTCTCAAATGTCAAAAAGGCGAAGAACGACGAGTTTTATACGCAATTTCACGATAAAGAGAAAGAGATTAACGTTTTTAAAAAACGTAGTTTGAGCAAATGAAAATAAATAATCAGAGAATAATAAAATGGAAAACTGGAAATTAGAGGATAATTTGAATGACTGGGTAAAATCGGAGTTTGCGAGAATAAAACAAACAAAGTATACTGTGGAATCAGCAATGTCTCCTTTTCTTAAAAATGCTATTCAATATGGTGTAAAGCTTAAACGCCTCGAACTTGAAGAGGCAGGAGAAAAGGAAAAAGGCAAATCGTGGAAACCCGATTTCGAGCTTGAAACTTTTGATATACCTATTTTAATTGAAGATAAATTAGGGCTTAATAAGCTATTAGCAAGTAGTGGTGAAAAAGTAAAACACGATATAAAATCTGCCCTAAACTTCGCAGCAAATGGAGCAATACACTATGCTCAATGTGCTATTATGAGTAAAAAATATAGCGAAGTAATAGCAATCGGCATTGCTGGCGACAATGCAAACAATGTGTGTATAAAAGTATATTATGTTTTTGGTTCTACCGATGAAACATATAAGTTAATAGACAATTGTACCACATTAGATTTTTTAGAGTCCAAAAAATCATTTGCGGAATTTTATAAGGCAGCAACACTTACCGAAGATGAAAAGCACAAGATTTTAATAGACTCTCAGGCAAAGTTACAGGAATATGCAAAGAAACTAAATAAACTAATGCACAACCACGCAATTACAGCTCCTCAGCGTGTGTTGTATGTTTCAGGTATGCTTTTGGCAATGCAGGATATTGCAGATATTAAGAATGGCTTAACACCAAACGATTTAAAAGGCTTTAATCTCGACAATCAAAGAGATGGTGACACTATCGTAACACAAATAGAAAATTACCTTACTCTAAAAATGATACCTCAAGATAAAAAAAATCTGATGATGGCATCATTTAAAGAAATCAACAAAGATGCCGACCGTGATAGAAAAATTGAATTAGATGCTATCATTGGAAACTTATTACCTGATTTAGCAAGTGTTAATAAGCAGATTTTTACTTACATATATGAAAATATCTTTTTGTCGATCGACTCTATGAGTGGGCATTTAGATATAATGGGTGAAATGTATTCCGAATTTTTGAAATATGCTCTTGGTGATGGAAAGGAAATTGGTATCGTGTTAACTCCACCATATGTTACCAAAATGATGACTCAAATTTTGGAAGTAGATGAAAACTCCAAAGTTATGGACTTAGCTACAGGTTCAGCAGGATTTTTGATTTCATCTATGGAACTGATGATAGACTCTGTCGAACAAAAATTTGGCAAAAGAACCACAAATGCAAATAAAAAAATAGAACAAATAAAAAAGCACCAACTACTTGGTATTGAGCTTGACGCTCAGATGTTTACGCTTGCATCTACAAATATGATTTTGCGTGGAGATGGGTCAAGTAATATTCGAAAAGGTTCGTCTTTTAATGAACCACTTGAACTTTATAAAGAATTCAATGCAGATAAACTGCTGCTTAATCCCCCGTTTAGCTTTGAGGAGAACGGTATGCCGTTTATTAGATTTGGGCTTGAAAATATGCAAATTGGTGGAAAAGCAGCAATTATTATACAAGATTCTGCTGGAAGTGGCAGGGGGCTTAGAAGCTGTAAATCCATTCTTAGCCAAAATCAGTTACTTGCAAGCATTAAAATGCCAGTTGACTTATTTCAACCAATGGCAGGAGTTCAAACTTCCATTTATGTTGTGGAGCATACCGGCAAAAAACATAATTATACAAAGCAAGTAAAGTTTATTGATTTTAGAAATGACGGCTACAAACGTACCAAACGTGGAATTATCGAAATTAATAATCCATTGCAGCGGTATAACGACATAATAGAAATATATAAAAATGGTGTAACTGCAAATGTTTCACATGACTTGTGGGACTTAAAACAACAAGTTGTAATGGATGTTATTACTGATAAGGGAACTGATTGGAATTATGACCAACATCAAAAGATAGACACCATGCCAAAATTGGAGGACTTCAAAAAAACTATTAGTGATTATTTGACATGGGAAGTTAGTAATATTTTGAAAGGAGGGTATAATGAGTAAGGAATCAAAAGGTTTTCGAGTAGGGGACTTATTTGATATCCGTCCTACAAAGAGTTATGGATTAACAAATACAAGACTATTTGAAACTAAAGGGAATGTTCCCGTTGTTGTTAATTCAAGTTTGAATAACGGCATTGGTGGATATGTTGACTTACAACCTTTAGAAAAAGGCAACATCATAACTTTTAGCGACACTACAACATCAGAGGGTATATTTTATCAACCCAACGATTTTATTGGTTATTCGCATGTTCAAGGCTTGTATCCTAGTGAAGAATCAAAGTGGACTAAGAAATCATATTTATATTTTAAAACAGCATTTTCTGTTGCAGTAAAAGGGAAATATAATTACGGTGTTAAATTTAACAGGACAAAGGCAGCAGAGGAAATAGTGTATCTCCCAATAACATCAAATGGTACTATTGATTACACATACATGGAGGAGCGCATAAGCGAACTCGAAGAGGAGCGCATAAGCGAACTCGAAGAGGAGCGCATAAGCGAACTCGAAGTATATTTAAAAGTTACAGGATTAAATGATTATATACTTACCACCGAAGAACAAAATGCACTTGAAATATTTGATGACGGCAGTTTACAATGGGAAGTTTATAATGTTAAAAGTTTATTCGGTGAATCAACGCGAGGCAAACGATTAAAAAGCATGGATAGAATTTCTGGTTATTTACCTTTTGTTACAGCAGGCGAAGGAGATGAGGGTATTTCGGCGTATATAGGAAATAATGTAGAGATTTTTTCAAAAAACACATCAACAATTGATATGTTCGGTTCAGCTAAATACCGCAACTACGATTATGGAGCTGACGACCATGTTGCGGTAGTTCATACAGAAAACCTATCAAAATACGCCGCTATATTTGTAACATCTGCACTTCATAAAGCCGCACATGCTGGGCAGTTTGATTATTCAAGAAATTTTTATGCTAAAAATGCTGACGAATTGTCAATATCACTCCCAACAAAAAATAAACAACCTGATTTTGTTTTCATGGAAACATACATCAAAGCGACACAAAAACTTGTCATCAAAGATGTTATTAATTGGAAAGATGAAATAATCCATAAAACAAAAAGTGTTGTAAGAAAATAATGAGTTCTAAATAGACGAAATGAAAAAGCGGTACAACAGATACTAAAAACTGTCAGAAGTTGTGTAGTATTCACAATAAGGCCAAAGGAAATCGATAGTACACCAAGTGAAATCATTGAAGATTTAGATTAATGCAAATGCATGTCATCTATCTGGGAATCGCACATTATCAGGACGATAAATTAAAAAATGCACAGCCCATAACACCACTCAAAGTACATCTGCCTAGGGCGTTCGCACTCAACCAATATACAGTGAGTATTCGCAGGGTTGGCAGCCTACTTATTCGTTTTAATTCCACTATTTAGCATAAGAGAAATTTCGTAAAACACCAAATGGAACTTTTTCTATATTTTTAGACTTTATCATTACTTTTGGGTTTATAATTGAAGCTATTTTTTAATTACTTTCAACTGTTGCAGATTTTGCAACAGTTGAAAGTAATTAAAGGTATTAAAATATTTGTTTATTTTTACTAAATAAAAAAGAATGATTGACAGCTACTTAATCTGTAAAAGCACCATTACAGGAGATTACTCTCACGTCATAAGTATAAATCCTGTAATTATTTATGGATTACCAGATTTTAAAATTGTCTCTGGAGATAATAATCCATTACTCCTCAAAAAATCAATTTGTTGGTTTATCAATCAAGGATTAGGTGATAAATTATCTTATAAACTAAGGTCATCAAATTTCAAGGAATCATTGATTATTGTAAGAAGGTTTCGAAGCAAATTCAATCTTACAAATTTATCAGAAAGGACAGGAATATCAGAAAGGTATTTGACTCGTTGTATCGATGGAGTTGTTAAAAATGGAAAACCATTGGTTATACCAAAAGCACTTAGAGATAAATTTATAATGGCTGTATTTGAATATGAATTATCGAATTATCAAAGCTAAAACTTGAAGTCACAAAATGTGACTTCAAGTTTTAGCTTTGATGATAATTTATTTAAAAACTAGATTATCCGTTTTTAAGAATAGATTCAAATACTATCACAATCAAATATTTTTCATCCCCCCAAAAACCTCAACCAAAATCACGATATTTGTTCTTTGACACTAATTCAACGTTTACCATGGAAATTCTGATTCCTGTACTTGCTGCCCTCAACCTCCTTTTACTTATATACCTCCTGATAAAACAAAAGTCAGGAAATTCTTCCGACTTCGCCGCCCTCCTCAACGAGTCCAAAAACCTTGAAAGAGCCGTCCGTGAAGAGCTGAAAACAAGTCGCGAAGAGAGCAACCTTCGAATGAAGGAAAACAGGGAGGAACTTAGTGCATCTATCAACAAGCAGCGCAACGAGCTGAGTCAGCAAATGAGCCAGCTTCGCAGCGAACTGACGCAGGCACAAACGGCTTTCCGCACAGAGATTTCCACCAACCAGAGAGATTTGACCAGCAAGATGGAGCATAAGCACGACAACCTGATTCTATCCACCGAAAAGAAGCTGGATCAGATGCGTGAAACGGTCGATGAAAAATTGCAGAAAACACTCAACGAACGCATCAGCCAGTCCTTTCAGTTGGTGAGCAAGCAGTTGGAAAGTGTGCAGAAGGGGTTGGGCGAAATGCAAAGCCTGGCTACCGATGTCAGCGGACTGAAAAAAGTTTTGAGCAATGTCAAGGTACGCGGTACGTTCGGCGAAGTGCAGCTTGGTGCGCTTCTGGAACAGATGCTTTCGCCGGAACAGTATGAGACCAACGTCAAGACCAGCCGGAGCGGAAATGATTTTGTGGAATTTGCCATCAAACTTCCCGGAAATGAAATCAAGGACAAGCCCGTTTATCTGCCCATCGATGCGAAGTTTCCCAAAGATATTTACGAACAATTCACCGATGCGTACGATGCTGGTGATCTTGCGCTGATAGCTTCCACCTCTAAACAACTGGAAACGACCATCAAAAAAATGGCCAAAGACATCCACGACAAATACATTGACCCGCCTTTCACGACCGATTTTGCGATTTTGTTTTTGCCCTTCGAAAATATTTATGCGGAAATTATCCGACGCACCGAACTGACGGAATACCTTCAGCGGGAGCTTAAGATTATTGTAACTGGACCGACTACCCTGGGTGCCATTCTGAACAGTTTGCAGATGGGATTCAAGACGCTGGCCATCCAAAAACGCAGCAGCGAAGTCTGGCAGATTTTGGGCGCTGTCAAAACCGAGTTTGATAAATTTGGCGGCATGTTGGACAAAGTGCAGGACAACTTGCGCAAAGCCGGCGATGATCTGGAGAAAGTCCGCGGCGTACGCACCCGTGCTATTCAGCGAAGCCTGCGCCACATTGAAGTGCTGCCGCCCGATCAGACACAAAGCCTGTTGCCCCCTTTGAATGTAGTCGATGAATCAACTGATACGGAATCCGATGACTGACATGCCCCTGCTCACCATTTATAAAGCCTCAGCCGGTTCTGGAAAGACCTGGCGGCTCACGGTGGAATACCTTAAGCTGTTGTTGCAAAACCCGGAGTCTTATCGCAGCATTCTGGCCGTAACTTTTACCAATAAGGCCACGGCTGAAATGAAGGAACGGGTGCTGAATGCCTTGTACGAAATGATGCAAATTGATCCGGCCGTCAAACCGGAAGGCATGTTGGAGACCATCTGCAATGAACTGAAAATTACGCCGAAGTTCGTCAAGAGTCAGGCTATTCTGGCCATGAGCTTCCTGCTTCACGACTACGGACATTTCCGCATCGAAACCATCGATAGTTTCTTTCAATCGGTGCTGCGAAATCTGGCTCGCGAACTGGGATTGGGTGCTTATCTCAATATTGAGCTCAACAACTCCGAGGTGCTTGGGACTGCCGTGGACACGATGGTGGACAAGGCCGACAAGAATCCGGAATTGCTCAAATGGATGACGGACTACATCGAAGAGTTGGTTCAGGAGGGAAAAAGCTGGAAAATTGATCAGGCGCTTAAAAGTTTCGGGCAAACCATTTTCAAGGAATACTTCAAGGAAAAAGAAGTCCTCCTGGAAGCCAAACTCAGCGACAAAAATTTCCTGAAAAAATACAAAAAGGAACTTCAAGAACTCGAAGCTTCTTCCAAAAAACATATAGAACTTTCTACCGACCGTTTCTTTTCCATGATACAGGATCACAATCTGGAAGTAGAAGATTTCGCCTACGGAAAAACCGGTGTCTGCTCCTACTTTCTAAAGTTAAAACAGGGTGTCTGTGATGCTTCCGCTTTCGAAGGCAAACGGGTCCAGGCTAGCCTGGAAAATCCGGAAAGTTGGTCCACCGCAAAAAGTCCACGGCGAAAAGAAATTTCATCGCTGGCTTTTGACCAGCTTATTCCTCTGCTTCTGGAAACAGAGCATATCCGTGCCAAATATTACCCCGACATTATTTCCAGCAACCTTGCAGGAGCTCACCTGAACAAAGTAGGTCTTTTGACAGACATTTCCAGAGAAGTTAGAGAACTGAACCGAGAGAACAACCGATTCCTGCTTTCCGATACCAACGCTTTGCTAAAAAGCCTGATAGACGGCTCTGACGCCTCCTTTGTCTATGAAAAGACAGGAACGGAACTGAACCACATTCTTTTCGACGAGTTTCAGGACACCTCCCGCATGCAATGGGATACCTTCCGTCCGCTTTTGGCAGAAGGATTGGCCAACGGTTTCAAAAGCCTCATCGTAGGGGATGAAAAACAATCCATCTACCGTTGGAGAAATGGCGACTGGCGAATTCTGGGAAACATCAAAGCCGAAATGCGTCCCACCCAAGTACAGGAAGAAGTCCTGAAAAACAACTGGCGAAGCGAACGACGCATCATCGAATTCAACAACGCGATTTTTCAACTCATTGAGAAACGGGTGAACCAACGGCATCAGGAAGAATTTGACATAGAAAGCGAGGAGCTTAAAAAAGCCTATCGGGATGTCGCTCAGGATTCCAACAAAGTGGAAAACAAGGGTTTGGTTGAAATCGCTTTTCCGTATGCAAAAGTAACTGCCGATTACCACGAGCTTGTTTTGCAACGATTGGTTCAGAAGGTCGAAGAGTTGCAGGAGCAAGGCATACCGGCCAACCAGATTGCTATTCTTATCCGCAAGAATAAATACATTCCAGAGATTGGTGAATATTTTGCCAATTACAAAAAGACAAAGGACAAAAGCTGCCCCTATTGCTACGACATTGTTTCGGATGAAGCCTTTTTACTGGGTTCCTCCAAGGCTGTCCTGATAATTATTGATGCGCTGCGACTCATCAACGACCCCGAAAATCCGCTGTTGCAAGCTTTGCTCAAACTCGACTACCAAAGTGATGTACTCAACCTTCAGGGAGAAATGAGTCCGATATTTAAGCACGATTTTCAAAACAAGAGCAACAGTCTGGCTTCAAAAACGGGTTATAAGAAAGCATTTGTCGATACCAACCCCGAGAAAAAGCTTTTGCCACCTGTGTTTATAGAATCCTTCCATTCGCTCCAGAGAATGCCCCTTTACGAACTGGTGGAGGAGCTTTACCGAATATTTGATTTAAGCAGCATACCGGCTCAGGACAGCTACCTGTACGCCTTTATGGATGGGCTTAGCGACTACCTGTCGCACAGTTCCTCGGACATTGCCTCCTTCCTGACCTATTGGGATGAAAAGATGGCTCAGACCAGCATTCCGGCAGGTTCGGGCATCAACGGTATCCGCATCATGTCCATCCATAAATCCAAAGGGTTGGAATTTCACACGGTGTTGATTCCTTTTTGTGACTGGAAACTGCTCAACGAAAGGCCCATGCAGGTTTGGTGTCAACCCGAAATGCCGCCCTATAACCAGCTCGACCTTCTGCCCATCGACTATAAAAAGGATATGAACGATTCCTGTTTCAACAAGGAATACCAGGAAGAAACCCTTCAGCTATGGGTAGATAGCCTCAATCTGCTTTACGTGGCTTTCACTCGCGCAAAACACAACCTCATCGTTTTTTGTCAGGGAAAAGACCCGAAAAAAGAGAAAACAAATCCAGTCACCGTTTCCGACCTGATACAGGATATTTTTCAAGACAACTCGTCTGGAAAAGATATATTGACAGATGAACTTCGCAACAGTTATGTTCAGGCAACGACCAGCGAAGAAGGAGAAGATGAATTTTCCGAATCCGGTTTTCATTTCGGGAAACTCAGCCTGGAAGGTCTTTTATCTACAGGCAAATCGGATGACAAAAATTTGCAGCAAAAAGGCAAAGACATAGCCCTTCCTTTTCAAAGTTTTGTCCATAAAACGCGCTTCAAACAATCCAACCGTTCGGTAGAATTCAGCAAAGGCCATGATCCGGAAGGTTTTAGCACCAGTTTTATTGATCGTGGAAAATTGCTGCACCAACTTTTTTCGGAAATAAATCGGAAAGAGGATGTGCCAATGGCTATACAGAATCTACTGAATGAAGGCTTGGTTACAACGGAAGAATCCGAAAACTATAAAAAATTCGTAGAAAAAGCGTTGAGCAATAAAGATGTAAAAGATTGGTATTCGGATGATTATAAGTTATTCAACGAATGTTCCATTCTTTGCCCCGACCGTGAGGGAAATCTTAAACTCAAAAGGCCGGATCGTGTCATGCTTTCTCAACAGGGCATTCAGGTGGTCGATTTTAAGTTTGGAAAACCTTCGGCAAAATACAACAAGCAAGTGCTTGAATACATGCAGCTACTCGGCAAAATGGGGTACTCAGGAATAAAGGGGTATTTGTGGTATGTGGACGAGGATAGGATTGAAGAAATTATCTGAGAGACGATTCTTTCTGTGATTTTATGCAGAAATAGTTTTCTGCATAAAATCACAGAGGAGAAAAGAAGCCAAACCCACTCCTAAGTTTATATCTTTTCAAACAATCGTTCAATAATTAAATTCTGAAAGACCAATTGAAAATCAACAAAAAACTGAAGTTTCATTTACAAAAGTAGCTGTTTATAAACATCCGTAAAAGTGCAATAAACAGAACAATCTTTTAAAATATTTGACAGCGAAAATAACATTTTTTTATGTAAAAATAAGGCCTGAAATTTCGATTAATCTCAATCTAAAGCAGAAGATTTTCTGGAACTTCTCATTTTTCTCACTTTACTATGCTTCCTGCCGTAGGTGAAGTAGATAATAAAACCGACTGCCATCCATCCCAAAAGCCGCATCCAAGTATCCAAGGGCAGTGCAGCCATCTCTGCAACACAAACCAGGATGCCCATGATTGGCACAAAAGGCACCCAGGGCGTTCTAAAAGAACGAGGCGCATCGGGTTCTGATTTACGAAGTATCAGGATGCCTGCACAAACAATGGTAAAAGCAAGCAAGGTCCCTATTGAAACCATTTTACCCAACAAATCAATGGGAAATATTCCGGCAATCAAAGCACAGGCACATCCTGTAACAATCGTCGTAATATAAGGTGTTTTAAATTTTGGATGCACTTTGGTAAAACTTTTCCCGAGCAGTCCATCGCTGGCCATGGTGAAAAACACTCTCGTCTGGCCAAGAAGCAGTACCAATACGACTGAAGTCAGTCCGGCTATGGCTCCGATACTAACAATCGGGGCCAACCATTGGAGTGCAGAGCCTGCGCGGTTTACAGCCAAAGCGACCGGAGCAGGTACATTCAAGTCTTTATAGTACACAATACCTGTCATGGTGAGGCATACAGCTATATAAAGCACGGTACATACAGCCAGTGAAACCAGAATTCCTATTGGCAGGTCCCGTCTGGGATTTATTGCTTCCTGAGACGTGGTTGACACAGCATCAAATCCAATATAAGCGAAAAAAATAACACCGGCACCGGTCAGAATCCCAGACCATCCGTAATGTCCCCAAGCACCGGTATTTTCAGGGATAAAAGGAACCCAGTTGCTTACATTTATATACGAAAAACCGAAACCTATAAAGAGTAAAATAACCGCTACTTTAACAAGTACAATGATATCGTTGAGTTTGGCAGATTCCTTGATACCAATAACCAAAAAAGTCGTCATCATTAAAACGATGAAAACTGCCGGGAAGTTTATGATAGAGCCCGTTGCATGCCAACCATGTATATCGATGGCAAAAGGACATCCACTGATTGATTGGGGTAAAAAAACGCCAAAACTGTTCAAAAAGCTGTTCACATAACCGCTCCATCCCACAGCAACCGTGGCTGCACCAAACAAATATTCAAGAATCAGGTCCCATCCGATTATCCAGGCCACAAATTCCCCCATGGTTGCATACGCATACGTATAAGCACTCCCGGAAATGGGAATCATAGAGGCAAATTCAGCGTAACAAAGACCTGCAAAGGCGCAACCCAAAGCAGACAACAGAAATGAAATGACCAACGATGGGCCCGCATACAAAGCAGATGCAGTACCTGTTATGACAAATATTCCGGCACCAACCACACAGCCAATGCCAAGCAGAATTAAATTCCAGGCCGTCAGGTGACGTTTCAGTCCATATTCGTTTTTTTCAGCTTCTTCATTAAGCTGGGACAAAGGTTTTCGGAGAAACAGATTTGACATAATATTTCAAAAATTAATTTAAGCCTTCAAAAATATGATTTTTTGATAATTAAATGCTGACATTCGTCTCAAATTGTTTTTGTTTATTTCCTAAAACAGCTTTTTCGTAAGTTTTACAACAATTAAGGAACAAATAGGCAACGATTTGCCGGTTGTGAATTATCTTAGCTGACCGAAAAATCCGGATTATCCTTTAAAGTTTCCAACATGATTCCTTTTCTGCAACGAACCGCTGAAGATCTTTACGCCAAATATGGT
>Ga0209123_1002597_pt1 | contig 14908 bp, 12 predicted proteins | sample BarGraIncu00431A_FD_184500 | JGI IMG/M metagenome (GOLD analysis project Ga0209123, IMG submission 184500) | Arctic peat soil microbial communities from Barrow, Alaska, USA - Barrow Graham LP Incubations 004-31A (SPAdes) (version 2) | ecosystem: Environmental > Terrestrial > Soil > Wetlands >...
ATAAATTATTAAAGCCAGAATTTAAAAATATAAAGTGGTCACATTCGCATTCATTGTTAGGATTAGGTTTTAAATTCTTTATGCTTCAAATTGCTTCGCTTGTTATGTTCTCTTCATCCAACATAATTATCTCACAAATTTTAGGTCCAGATCAAGTAACTGTTTTTAACATAGCATTCAAATATTTTCAAGTGCCAATAATGCTTTATGGAACAATTATGACACCTATTTGGTCTGCCGTTACAGATGCTTATGTAAAAGAAGACTTTTCATGGCTTAAAAACACATTAAATAAACTAAATAAAATGTCATTGATGTTTTCATTAGGTATAATAGTTATGCTGTTAATTAGTCCTTATGTTTACAACCTATGGGTTGGAGACAAAATATATATTCCTTTTCTTGTATCTTCAGTCATTGCAATATACTCATTAATAAATGTTGTTCTTTCACCTTATACTAACTTTGTAAATGGTATGGGCAAAATTTATCTAAGTTCAAGATTTGTATGGATTTCTATTATATTATATATTCCATTAGCAATAGTTTTAGCCAAGAGTCCTTTGCAGCTAGCTGGAGTTATGCTGGCAACTTGCATAATAAATGGAATTGGAATTCCCATTCAGATATATCAAACAAATAAACTAATAAATCAAAAAGCAAATGGCATTTGGAATAAATAAAAAATTGAAAGTAGTATGGCTTTGCCATTATGCTAATCAAGAAATGTTCGAGCATTTCAATATCTCAAATGGAAAAGAATTTGCACCTTGGATATCGCTTTTAATTGATCTTTTTAAATCTGAACGCTCGGTAGAGTTGCATATTGTCGCTCCAAATGTTTATTCAAATGAAGACAGCAGTTTTATTAAGAATGGGATACATTTTCACTTTTATGAATATTTACCAAAATTTCCAATTTTTAATAAGTATTTTCGCGAAATTTACTATATATTAAGAATTGATCAAATTAGTAATTATTCATGGGTCAAACATAAAATAAGTAGTATCGTAAACAGCTTAAAACCTGATATAGTACATTTACATGGTGCAGAGAATCCATATTATTCAGCAGGAATTCTACCAATTATTGATAAATACCCCCAAATAGTTACTATTCAAGGCTTTATTAAACAATCTATTAAAAGAAACTGGGAAATAAAACAAAGAATCCAAATAGAAGAAGAAATCATTAAAAAGTGTAAGCACTTTGGAACAAGAACTGATGATATGAATAAGGTCGTTTTGGATATGAACCCAAACGCCATTTTGCATTATCATTTCTATCCGATTGAATTACCCAAAGTTTTTAAAAGTAACATTGGAGGTGATGAACCAATTGATTGTATTTTCTTTGCCAGAGTTTGTAAAGATAAAGGAATAGAGGATTTATTGCATGCTATAGTCATCATTAAACAAAAGATACCAAATATTTATTTAACTGTAATTGGTAGTGTGTCAAGTTTATATTTGAATTTTCTTATGCAAATGTGCAAAAAATTAAATATTAAGGATAATGTTCACTTTCTAGGATTTCAAAAAACCCAGAATGATGTATATCAATATGCAATAAATGCAAAAATTTGTGTCTTACCAACATATCATGATATAATTCCAGGCACAATAATTGAAAGTATGTTTTTAAAGTTGCCTGTAGTTGCATATGCAGTGGGTGGTATACCTGATTTGAATCGAAATAATGAAACTGTGAAGTTGGTAGAGAAGTTAAATACTGAAAAGTTGGCTGAGGCAATTCTTTCGCTTCTTTTAAATGTAGATTGCAGAAGAAAATTAGCTGAAAAAGCATATATTTGGGCTAATGAAAGGATTAATAATAGTGCTATTGTTGGAGATGTATTTAAAGCATATGCCTCAGTATTAAGTGACTAATATTTTTATATCGAATTTATTAATAAATAATTCGAAGCTAGGATGAAAACATCAGATAGATAGACGCAGCGGCGATTCTTCCAAAGATATACAAAAGCAGCCCCGTTGTTATTAAAAATTTTGTACGCTTTGTATTCCAGTTTTTTCATTCAGTCAGTTGAAAAAAGACTCAATTTTCTTGATTTCAGATATTACTAATAATAAGTTCAAAAAATGTCAAATAGAAAATCTTGTTTTAACAATATTCAAAAGATCACTTTTGCTGATTATTTTTACAAGCCTCCTTCTCTCGATGTAATTCATTGCGCGAAATATGGCCCTTCAAAGTAACAATCCTGTACCTGTTGGACAAATTCATATGTTTATTTACGATTCTTTATTTTAAAAAAGTAAATTTATTATAAAATATAGTGAGGTTTTTTAATGCGACATAATACAAATAAATATTTAAAGTCTTTTCATATGGTAGGATCAAGATCTTTCTTGATTATGCTGATATTGATTATGATATCCAGAGAGACCATTCTGTTCGGAACCAATGTAAACCATATATTCATTACATTAAGGAATTTCATCGCTCTTTTGTGGCTTCCTATATTTTTTATACAATACAACCAAACAAGAAAATACAATAAGTTTTCATCCAAAGAAATAAGTATTCTGGTATTGATGTTCTTCTGTATTTTTTTTTCAGGAGCTGTGAATGCCGACATTAGTATAGAGTATTTCTTTAGAATTGTTATTATCATATCTGGTTTTTTATATGCAGCAGTAACACCAATAAAAACTTTCATGGTCGCCTTTGAAAAAGTTTTGTTTTTTATTGCCTCCTATTCATTGGTCGTTTACATTGTTAGTTTCTTGGCGCCAAGTATTATTGCTACTTTCCCTGTAGTTACTAATTCTGAGAGTCTTAAGTATTATAACTTGCTTTTCACCTGTATTCCTCGTGATTTAGATATCCGGCTTTATGGCCCGTTTAGGGAACCTGGTGTGTATATTATATACTTGAATCTGGCTCTTATTTTCCATATCGTTAACAATGAAAAAGTTAATTTTTGGAAAATTGGAGTACTTATTGCATCTATAATATTATCATACTCGACAACCGGATATATTGCACTTTTATTTGTATTATTGTTTTACTTGTTTAAAAACAATAATACAAATAACAAGAAGCAGAAATATATTATTATCATTATTTTGTTTGCAGCTATTTTAGTCCTTTGGTCGTATACAGAGATATTGTCTATAGATGGTCTTGTGTTCGGAAAAATAGGAAATATGGATAGCGAATCGAGTGTCGCGCGATTTAGTTCTGTTACTGCCAACTTGCGCATATTTGCAACAAGTCCGATTTTTGGGGTAGGATTAAAGCATTTGGCTGATCTTTTCCCTCGATATAGTATTCTCACCTTCGGATATGCTTCAACAAATACAAATACTATATTGATGCAATTTGCTGCTCATGGACTGCTTTACGGTTCTGTATTTTTTATAGGTTTGCTGAAGTTCTTTAAAAAACTTAGTGCTCGTAAATTACTATTCGTCTTTTTGTGTGGAGTTGGTGTTGTTATCTTTAGTGGAGAAGATATTATAGGTAATATTTTAGTATATATACTTATAGGTTATGGTTACAATAAAGAAAGTTTGAATAAACGTGGTAATATGAATACATCACGAATTACCACATAGAAATAGAATTCCAATCTCAACTTTGATAATTATTCTAATATGGAGTATCCTAAGTTATTATTGATAACAACGGTAGATATATTTACAGATAACTCTTCATCATCATTTACTGTACGTAGTTTTTTAGGTAATTGGCCTAAAGATCGGGCTTTTCAGATTGTCTGTGAAGATTTCAATTCTGGTTCAAGCAGATTGATAAGCGACTATACATATCTATTGGGGCATGATTCCATTAATGTTGGTTCTTGGTTAATAAATGGAAACAGGTCTGTTCTGACCCATCTACATAAGCCAACAATTAATAATCATAGTAAAAAAAAGCAAAGTATAAAGACTCAGCTTTATCAGTTCTGTGTTGCTGTTTATTCAGAATTGCCATATCGTTTTAATAAAGAATTATTAAAGTTTGTAAATGAGGCTCATCCAGATGTTATATATTCAGTTCTGACACCATCCAGGGCGACAAAATTTGCGAGAAGATTAGCAAAAAAATTAGATATTTCGCTTATTCCACATTTTATGGATGATTGGTCCAATGTGTATTTAGCTTCAGCTGGCTTGATAGCTCCTTTAAGATTGTACTTTAACAATCTTCTGCGTAAGATAATAATAGAATCACCAACATGTTTGTGCATTAGTGAATTGATGTGTAAGGAGTATTCGCATCGATACGGAACTAATAATATGGTTCCACTAATGCATTCGGTTTCTGATTGTAGGTCACCTAAAAGGCTTTATCCTGAGGGGCAAATCAATATGCTTTATGCTGGCTCGCTATATCTAGATCGTCATGTGTCGTTAATTAAATTATGTGATTGCTTGAATACTATTCATTCAAATAAATGTACTATATCTATATATTGCCCGATACTTCAATGGGAAGAACTGCAAGCCAATTTTAGAGATTATTCGTTTGTCCAATATGGCGGATTCGTATCTCAGGATGAATTGATGAACAGAATAGAAGATGCAGATGCTTTAATTCTTATTGAGTCATTTGATGAAGATTTATTACAATATACAAGGCTTTCAATGTCTACGAAAATTCCTGAATATCTTTCATCGGGACGACCAATAATAGCTGTCGGGAACAAACGACAGGGTAGTATTAGCTATCTCCTTGATCATAATGCTGCTTATGTGGCATGTGGCCTGAATGATATTGCCCTGACGATTCGGGATTTCCTAAATGGGGAAAATATGGACTCTATATTGGCAAATGCTCGTGATTTATTTGTTCACAACCATTCCAATGGACTTCAAGAAAAGAAATTTCTTGATGTGATTATAAATGCTTCAGCAAATTCGAAAACAAGCTAAACACTTGACTAAAACTATTATTATGGTAAATCGCACAATTGTATGGGTTACACCAGAATTTTTCGTGGAAACTGATATATATATTGTCCCTGCGTTAGCTGAGTATTATAATATTAAATGGACGATAATACATACATGCCATGAACAGGTTATTCCATTCTATAAAGTGTTACTAAGAGAAGGTAATAACCCAAATATTGATGTAAGATTTCGAAAATTACCATCTGGGAGTCCTTTATCTAAAAGGTATTTTAAATTCTACTGGAACATAATAACTGAGATTAAATCTGATGAACCGGATTTAATATACTCTGCAATATTAGATTTTCCTTTTATCCCACTTGCAATTATTCGCGTACTTAAAAAGAAGATTATTTTTGCAGCACATAATGTTAATACTCCGAAGGGAGTTAAACATTATAAGCTTACAAAGGCATATATGGGACTATGTCTAAGTTGGTTCAAAAACTTTCAGACTTTTTCAAAGTCTCAATATGATTTATTAAACAAAAAATATAAAAGGAAAAATGCTTTTTTTGCTCCTTTTGTCTTGAAGGATTATGGAACACCTACTATAATAGCCAATGAAATCATTACTTTCTTGTTCTTTGGTCGAATCAGGCAATATAAATGTCCTGATGCGTTAATTAATGCAGCTCAAAAGTTGAAAAAAAGAACAAATATTCCATTTAAAGTCATAATAGCAGGCGAATGTTCAAATTGGTATGAATATCAGCAATTAATTAAGTATCCTGAATTGTTTGATTTGATAATACATTCAATAGATAATGAAAATATTCCTAACTTATTTGCTCGATGCCATTATACAATTCTACCATATCAGGATATAGCTCAAAGTGGAGCCTTATTTGTAGGAATCAATTATTCAAAGCCTGCAATACTTTCAGACTTGCCGGCATTTAAAGAAGTTTTGACAGACAATGTGAATAGCTTATTTATCAAACCAGCGAATGTTGACGATCTCGTCGAGAAGATGAAGTATATTTTAGAAAATCATAGAACTTTATATCCAGTGTTAATTTCAAATCTAATAGATATGAAAGAAAAAACATTCAAGAAAGATCTTATAGTAGATAAATATCGACAGTATATAGATTCTTTGTTTTAAGATGCCCCAGTTAGCCCAGATTTCAGAGTGTACAGGATGTTTGGCATGTATAGATTCATGTAATGCCAAGGCTCTATCTTTCTTTATCAATGATGAGGGACATATGACATATTCAATCGATAATGACAAATGTCTGGACTGCCATATTTGTGAGAAAGTATGTCCTGTCGTTTCACATTATGAATACGGCGTCAATAATTTATCATTATCTGTGCCGTATGCCGGATGGGCAACTGACAAAGAAATACGTAAACATGGAACATCAGGTGCCATATTCGGAGCCCTAGCTAAAGCAGTATTAGATAGAGGTGGTCTAGTAGTAGGAGCATCCTTAGAGAAAAATAAAGTATTCCATAAAATTATTTCAAAAGTAGATGAAATCATTAAGCTACAGGGCTCAAAATATACACAGAGTAATACAACTGGAATTTATAACTTAGTCAGGGATAGTTTAGCAGAAGGAAAATCGGTTTTATTCTCAGGAATGGGTTGCCAAGTCTCTGCATTGTTATGCTACCTTAAAGTAAATAATAATTTAACAAATCTAATTACTGTCGATATAATTTGTGGAGGCGTTCCCAGCTCTTTCTTGATTAGTAAATATATCGAGGAATATTCATCCTCAGTGAGTGAGGTTAAAGGTTTCCGGAATAAGTCCGAATATAAGTTTACTGTTCAAACAATAGATGGGCTGACAAGTGTTGTCCCCCTATCTCAAAGGCCCCTTCCTCTTTGTGGTTTTTATACAGAACATACTAACAGATATAGTTGCTATGACTGTAAATTTGCTACTGCTCACCGAAAATCGGATCTTACAATTGGCGATTTGTGGGGAGATAAGGAATATCTGGAACAAAATAAAGAAGGAGTATCTGCTATAGTAATTCACACCCAAAAAGGTTTAGATATTATATCTGCATCTGATATTGAGGTTCATGAAATTCGCTGGGATAGTTTCTTGAAGAATAATCCAAGAATGGTTTACGGTATATCAAATCTTTCCAAGTCAAAAGCCAGGAGAAACCTCTCAAGAGCATTTGCAACTTATTCTTACAAAAGAATATTGGAAGAATATGCAAATATGGCTTCGATCAAACAGCCAATAAAAATGATTCGAAAGATATATTATTTTTTAAGGGCTAAGATCCGAAGATATTCAGCAGTTCATGAAGTAAATAAACTTTTAAAAAATAACAGATAATGAAAATCGCGTTGTTAACCTATCATTATTCATGTAATAATGGCGCTGTAATGCAGACCTATTCACTATGTCGCTATTTAAAAGAATTAGGACATGAAGTGCAATTGGTGGATATTAGACAGGATGAAAGTGAATATCAACCATTTTACGTTAAGGCGATAAAGGCAGTCATCTTCGGATATAGGATACACAGAGTAATTAGAAAATATTATCCTAAACTCACTAGGCATTATGGTTCACTTCAGGAATTGCAAAATGACCCACCTGAAGCCGATTGTTACATTGTTGGTAGTGATCAGGTCTGGAATCCGGATATTAGCAAGGAACTAATGCTTGCCTATTTCTTGGACTTTGGGAAAATTTCTACAAAGAGAATTTCTTATGCATCGAGTTTCGGAATTTCGGAATGGATAATAAAGAATAATAATATTAACGATAAAATAAAAGAATTGTTAAATAGGTTTGCAGCATTGTCAGTCAGAGAGGAACAAGGTAAGCAATTGTGTGAGCGTGAATTCGGATTCATTCCAAATGTTGTGCTCGATCCGACTTTCTTAAATTATTCGTATGATGAGTTTTGTAAAGGTGTAAAAACTACTCAAGAGGTAATTTGCTATAAATTGAATATGACTAAGGATTTTTGGGAAAATATCGGTTCTGTCGGAAAAATGTTGGGGATGAGATTAACGCTTCTTAATTATAATTATCCTAAAAAAGGATTTCATTATTGTTTTCCGCCATCCCTAGAAACATGGATGCGAAAGTTAGCAGGGGCATCTTTTATCGTTACAGATTCCTTTCATGGAATAGCTTTCAGTATTATTAATAGAAAACAGTTTGTGACTATTTTGAATGAGGACGGGAAAAATTCAAGGTTAATCAATATTATGCATGAAATGGGATTAGACAACAGGGTGTTTAATTGTGTTGCTGATATGAAAAATAATCTCTCGTGGCTTGATCCTATTAATTATGAGAATCTTGAAAGCTTGATCAGCAAAAATATTGAAAAGTCAAGTAAATATCTAATAAATGCGTTGCAAGGTTAGAGAACGTAATCCAGGAGAGCTCTTTTAATAAAAATGGAATAAAATATGAAATTGAAAGTATTGTTATGTTCGCCTTATTTCGAAGGTGTTCCAACAGCGGCGTGTGGTATTGTTAATTGGACTCGTAATCTATATGATTATCTTAAACAACAGAATACTGATATCGATGTAGAATTATTGCCATTTGACAGGTCTGTGGATTTGGGTGAGGATTCCACGTTTATTGAACGTTTAAATTCTGGTATAAAAGATTATATCTCCCTCATAAAGAAGACAAAAAAGAAATTAAAAAAGAATCATTATGATCTGATTCAAATTAGCACGAGCGCATCGTTAGGCTTGATAAAAGACTATTTTATTCTGAAGGCTGCTCATAAAAGGTCAATAAAAATTATTCTTCATTTACACTTTGGACGTATTCCGGAATTGGCAGAACAGAATAATATTGAATGGAGAATGCTGAACAAAGTTATAAAAATGGCAACCGCTGCTATTGTTATGGATGCCAAATCATATAAAACACTAAAGGAACATGGCATAGATAATGTTTATTATTTACCTAATCCGCTTTCAATAGCTATTATCAATAAGATTAATGGAGAAAAGGGTCAAATTCAACGGGTGCCAAGGAGATTGCTTTTTGTGGGTCATGTGGTTAGAGGGAAGGGTATATATGAACTGATAGAAGCATGTACAGCATTTGATAATATTGAGTTAAGGATAATCGGGAAGGCTCATCCCAATACAAAAAACAAATTATGTGATATTTCAAAGAAAAAAGATAATGGGGGATGGCTTAATTTAATGGGAGAAATACCGCATGAAGAAGTGATAAAAGAAATGTTAGCGTGTGATATATATATTCTCCCTACTTATACCGAGGGTTTCCCGAATGTTATACTTGAAAGTATGGCAAGCGCATGCCCTATCATTGCATCAGGAGTTGGCGCCATTCCTGAAATGTTAGATGTAGATGGAGATCCGTGCGGTCTAGTTATTCGTCCAAAAAATGTTGATGACATCAAAACTGCGATACGAAAATTGATAGATGACAATAAATATAAAGCTTCATTGGGTGAAAAGGCTCAAAAAAGAGTAAATGAACACTATAATGTTTCTTCGGTCTGGAATCAATTATCCTCGATTTGGACTGAAATCAATGAGAAGCAATGATATAAAACCACTCGATGCTGTCCACTTAAATAAGCTGATTGTCAGCCAGCTAATATTTAGATCTTTGACATCGTTGTTATCTTTTTGCTAAAAAGCTATTTTACAGGAGCTTTATCAAGAAGGGATATTCTCAGCACTGTTAAAATCTCGCAGGTAGAGCGTTCGAGTTTCAGGTCATAACCAACTATTGCAACCATGCAGTAGGTGGTGTTTGCAGAGTAAATCTGGATGCTAACAGCATTCTCTATTGATTCCAAAAAGAACTTGATCTTGAGAAACTTGGAAGAATTATAAACGAAGTCTTTAAAATTAATGACGAACAGTTGAATGGTTAGATGAATATCTGGAGTGAAATGTTCAAATACAATATTTGACAGGTGGTTTAAATTTTACTTTCGAAACCAAATAATAATTAAAAATTAAAAATGAAAAAAAGAAGGGAAGACCAAGTATGTACCAATTGTGTTATGGACACAACCGACCCAAACATTCAGTTTGACGAAAGAGGCGTTTGTAACCATTGTCATGATTTCCAAAATAATGTAAAACCGCTCTGGCATACAGATGAACTTGGTCATCAGGAATTGACCAAAATCATGGATAAAATAAAAATACAGGGTAAAGGAAAAGACTTTGATTGTCTTCTGGGTATAAGTGGCGGGGTAGATAGTTCATATATGCTTCATTTGGCAGTAAAAGAATTTGGTTTAAGACCACTGGTATTTCATGTGGACGGAGGCTGGAATTCTGAATTAGCAGTCCATAATATCAATGTAATGATTGATAAACTTGGGCTCGATTTATATACTGAAGTAATTAACTGGGAAGAAATGAAGGATTTTCAGTTGGCTTTTTTTAAATCTGGTGTTCCACATTTAGATATACCACAGGATCATGCATTTATTGCGACTCTATATGATTTTGCGGATAAATATAAAATTAAGTACATTTTAAATGGTGGAAATATTGCAACTGAGTGCGTACAATATCCAATGTGTTATTATTATTATGGGACTGATATGCTACAAATTAATGATATTAGAAAACGTTTTTGCACCAATAAAATGGAAACGTATCCGTTTAGTTCGGTTTTCCGGCATAAAATTTATTTGAGGTATTTAAAAGGTATTGAAGTTGTAAAACCTCTTAATTCCATGCCTTATGTTAAGAAAGAAGCGTTGTCTTTGCTTGAAAAAGAGTATGGTTTCAAACCATACCCGCAAAAACATTTTGAATCTAGATTTACTAAATTCTTTGAAGGCTATTGGTTGCCTGAGCGTTTTAACTGGGACAGCAGAAAGGTACAACTATCCAGTCTAATCATAACAGGGCAGATGACAAGGGATGAAGCTTTGAAGATATTGGAAAAGCCAGCCTATGATCCGGAGAAAATTGATGAAGAATTTAAATACATTTCAACTAAACTCGGAATTTCAGTCGATGAGTTGAGAGAATACTTTATGATGCCAAAAAAATTCTATTGGAATTATAAAAATCAAAAAAGTGTCATCAATTTTGGTGCAAAAGTATTGCAATTTATGGGTTTGGATAGAGCTGGTACAAAATGATTACAATTATTGATTACGGTTTAGGGAACATCCAGGCATTTGTAAATGTATACAATCGTTTGAACATTAAAACCAATATTGCACATACCGCAAACGATTTGCAAGGGACTACGAAGATTATTTTACCTGGAGTAGGCGCATTTGACTATGCCATGTCACAATTGAATGCATCCGGTATGCGAGATGAATTGGAGAAACAAGTATTGGAAAACAAAATTCCAATTGTGGGTATTTGTGTTGGAATGCAAATTCTTGCCAAATCCAGCGATGAAGGCAAATTGCCTGGTCTAGGCTGGATTGATGGCGAAGTAAAATTGTTTGATACCTCAAAAATAAACTATAAAACACAGTTGCCACACATGGGCTGGAACTCAATTAGCCCAGTAAATGATCATCCAATGATGATTGGGTTTAATGCTGAATCCAGATTCTACTTTTTGCATTCCTATTATTTTGTATGTCACAACCCCGAAGATATAATGTCAACAACTGAATACGGTATTAATTACGCAAGTGCAGTAAATAGGGAAAACATTTTCGGAATTCAGTTTCATCCCGAAAAAAGTCACTCCAATGGCATTCAATTACTTCACAACTTCGCTAATCTCTAGCTATGTTATATCCACGCATTATACCTTGCCTTTTAGTACACAATAAAGGTCTCGTAAAAACTACCAAATTCAAGGAACCAAAGTATGTCGGTGATCCGATAAATGCCGTTAAAATATTCAACGAAAAAGAGGTAGATGAATTGATTGTTATTGATATTGATGCATCACGTGAGGGAAGAGAACCCGACTACAAAATGATAGAAAACCTTGCGGTAGAATGTCGAATGCCATTTTGTTATGGGGGAGGAATAAAAACTCTTGCCCAGGCGCAACGGATTTTCAGTCTGGGTGTTGAAAAGATTGCGGTTAGTTCGGTTGCGATTGAAAATCCACAACTTATTTCTGAGATGGCTGAACGGGTAGGCAATCAGAGTGTTGTAGTTGTGTTTGATGTTAAAAAAAAATCATTAAGCACTAAATACGAATTATATACCCTTAATGGCACAAAACCTACTGGCATTGATCCAATTCATTTTGCTACTGAAATGCAAAAATTAGGTGCGGGAGAGATTGTTTTAAATTCAATCGATCAGGATGGAGTAATGAAGGGGTATGATATGAATCTGATTAATAGAATCAGAGAAGTCATCAATATTCCAATAACTGTGATGGGAGGAGGCGGTACATTGGAAGATATTGGCGGTGTAATACAACAACATGGTATTATTGGAGTTGCTGCAGGCAGTTTGTTTGTGTTTAAAGGAAAATATCGGGCTGTATTAATAAATTATCCAACACCAAAAGAGAAGGAGGAACTTATTGAGCAGTATTTTTTAAAAAAATGGGATAAAAGGTAGATTAGAAAATATTCATAAGCTTTATTATATGTTCAAAAACAAAGTTTTATTAATCACAGGTGGTACCGGATCTTTTGGTAATGCTGTCCTTAAAAGGTTTTTAGATACCGACATTAAAGAAATTCGCATATTTAGCAGGGATGAAAAGAAACAAGACGATATGCGTCATACCCTTCAAAATCCGAAAGTGAAATTTTATATAGGTGATGTCCGTAATAAACGGAGTGTTGATAATGCCATGCAGGGTGTTGATTTTATTTTTCATGCGGCAGCACTAAAACAAGTGCCTTCCTGTGAGTTTTTCCCCATTGAAGCTGTAAATACAAATGTGCTAGGAACACAAAATGTATTAGATTCGGCAGTAGAGCATGGCGTAAAGCGGATGATAGTACTTAGTACTGATAAAGCAGCATATCCAATCAATGCGATGGGAATTAGCAAAGCCATGATGGAGAAGGTGGCCATTGCCAAAGCTCGTTCGTTAGGAGAAGATTCAATTACTACTATATGCTTAACACGGTATGGCAATGTGATGGCCAGCCGTGGTTCTGTCATTCCTCTATTTGTCGATCAAATGAATGCAGGAAAGGACATTACAGTAACTGATCCCAATATGACTCGTTTTATGATGACGTTGGATGATGCAGTAGATCTGGTAATCTATGCATTTCAACATGGCCAGAATGGTGATTTATTTGTACAAAAGGCACCTGCTGCCACGCTGGAAGTGTTAGCTAAAGCAATTATTGAGTTATATAAATCTAACAGTCAGGTAAGGATAATTGGAACCCGTCATGGTGAAAAACTTTATGAAACGCTGGTTACCCGCGAAGAAATGGCAAAAGCTGAAGACATGGGTAAATATTTCCGAATACCGGCAGATAATCGGGATTTGAATTACGATAAATATTTTGTAGAAGGACAGGAAGAAGTATCGGTGATTGAAGATTATCATTCGCATAATACGCTGAGGTTGGATGTGGAAGGAATGAAAGAGTTGCTGATGAAGTTGGAGATGGTGAGGGAGGATGTGGCCCCCTAAATCCCCCTAAAAGGGGACTTATAGACACCGTATCTGAAACCGACCTTATTCCCATATTAAAAAATTAAGACTAAACTAAAATTATCCATCAATTAAGACCCCCTTGGGGGATTTAGGGGCTTACTTATGAAAATATTAATTACCGGGGCAAATGGATTTGTAGGCAAAAACCTGATAGCTGAACTACACAATCAAGGATTTACCGATTTGTTGGAATATGATGTGGATTCAAATCCAGAGCTTTTAGATGAGTATGCCCGTGAATGTGATTTTGTATTTCATTTAGCAGGAGTGAATCGTCCGGAAGATCTTGCAGAATATATGAAGGGTAATTTTGGATTTACATCTCTGCTATTAGAAGCTTTAAAAAAATACCAAAATAAAGCTCCGATACTTATTACTTCTTCTATTCAGGCAGCTTTAGAAAATCCTTACGGACAAAGTAAAAAAGCTGGAGAGGATTTACTATTTGACTATAGCCTTGAAACAGGTTCGCCTGTATTTGTCTATCGCTTGCCCAATGTGTTCGGAAAATGGTGTCGGCCTAATTACAACAGTGCAGTGGCTACTTTTTGTCATAATATAGCTAATGATATTCCCATACAAGTGAATGATCCGAATGTGATTATGAGTTTAGTTTATATTGATGATGTTGTTACTTCATTTATTGATAAATTAAAAAATGGCTCAACTCACAACCAACAATTTGAACAAGTTAGTCCGGTACATGAAATTAAGCTTGGAGAAATTGTGAACCTGCTTAACTCATTTAAAAATAGCAGAGGTAATTTATTATTGCCAGATTTTGATGACACATTGCAGAAAAAACTATATTCCACTTATTTAAGCTATTTGCCAACTGACAAATTCAGTTATCCGTTGACAATGAATGTTGATCAACGAGGTTCATTTACTGAATTCCTGAAAACGAACGATAAAGGTCAGGTATCCATCAATATTTCAAAACCACATATCACGAAAGGTAATCATTGGCATCATACAAAGAATGAAAAATTTTTGGTAGTAAGTGGGACAGGAGTAATTCATTTTCGGAAAATTGATTCGAAGGAAAAAATAGAATATTTTGTATCAGGTGAAAAGTTAGAAGTGGTGGATATTCCGGTAGGTTATACCCATAATATTGAAAATATAGGAGAAACAGATTTGGTTACCGTTATGTGGGTTAATGAGGTGTTTGATAAAGAAAGGCCGGATACATATTATTTAGAAGTTTAATTCGTTAAAACTCATTTTAATTTCTTAACCTTAGTACAAAATATACATTACCAACACCCAACCTTATTACCTTCTATGTTGTAATCCAAATTATAAGAGTATTATTGTATTTTTTTATATTTTCATAAAAGAATAAAGTATCTTTGTTCTCAGGAAGTTAAAGAGGAAATAGGCTCTGCTGAGGAGCAACCTATCAG
>Ga0209123_1002598_pt1 | contig 14907 bp, 10 predicted proteins | sample BarGraIncu00431A_FD_184500 | JGI IMG/M metagenome (GOLD analysis project Ga0209123, IMG submission 184500) | Arctic peat soil microbial communities from Barrow, Alaska, USA - Barrow Graham LP Incubations 004-31A (SPAdes) (version 2) | ecosystem: Environmental > Terrestrial > Soil > Wetlands >...
GATTCCCAATGCAAACCAGCCTTGGTAGGCTAGCAGGCATCCCCAAAGCAGTAGCTTCAAACCCAGCGGAGCTGCGGAGTAAGTTGCGATGCCAATGTAAGAAGGAAGTAACAGGTTTAAAGTGCAGACCCCGGCCAAAAGGCCAAATGCACTTACCTGTTCCATGCGCCACTGCCAAAGATGCACAGTCATCGCTGCTAACAATAAAAACATCAGCCCAACATCTACCAGTGCATACCAAACCCAAACGTTAGACCAGAACGCCGTATGCTTGGCTACGTCATCGAATAAATAAATGGCTGCGCCATTGGTCAATAGAACAAAAACAAATGACAAAACGGCCCAGTGTCGCGAGTTGAGGACTGGTCCTACGCGTAGCGTCCAATCAGGCGCGCTCATTTCGCGAAACTCAAGTCTTGGTAATCCTGCGGTATCTTGGCTTTGAGGTAGTCCCAGTTCTCACCAATCATGTGACCCATGTCGCGCAGCCAGGGCGCCACACTGGCCGCTAAACCATCTGAGTTTTTCTCATCTTTGGTTGCGATCTTGCCTAGCTTCTTGTCTGCGGCTTCAACCAAATAGCTCGCAACAAAACTCGCTCCAATAGTAAACCCACCTATTACCAGTGCCGCTATGGCTCCACTGAAAACAACTATAACGACTGCCACAATGAATGCAACTACTACTGCCACCAGCACCGCCGCCACCAACGCCTTCACCAGTCCCGTCAACAGCGTCGCCGTCAAGTCATACCCGTCCTTCGATGCATCGGCCTGCCACTCGGCCCAGCTGGTCGCCGATCCAAAAACAAAGCTCACCAGCGCATTGCCTTTGAGCGTGCCACCGATGCTTTTTGCCGCAGCGGTAAAGCTGCTACCGGTGTTGCCAACGCCCGCGTAAATCTGCAATATCTTGGCATTGCCTGGCCCATGCCCACCCGGGCCAAACGCGGGGTTTGCTCGGCTGTAGCCCGTGAAATACACACGCGCTTTGCCATGCACATAAGCCACTTTGGCTTGCACCAGCCGAAAGACGCCATCGGCTTGGCGGTTGATGCTGTGACGCAACCAATTCCAGTTATCTCCTGCGTAGGCGGCTGTGCCGGCCAGCTGGCCGTAAAGCCAGTTGCGGGTCATCACTTCGTTAGAGTCAATTTCAACCAATCCGCTTTTACCGCCGCCCTGGGCGAAGTGAGCCTGAACTTGTTTGGGCATGCCGTCTGCGCTGATATCCACCACCGCTACCACAGGGTGTGCTGGTTCGTGGGCAGCGTGTGTGGCGCGCCCCAGCGGGACTGCTTTGTCCAGGTCATAGACGCGAGCCAAAGGTGATAGTTGCCACGTCTTGCTCAGCCCTAGCGGGTCGTCCAAGCCGCTTTGTGGGCTAGTTGCAGGGCCAGGTTTTGATGTAAGTGCATCGGTGTTTTTCATCACCACCATCAGCGGTGCCATTTTGGTTTCAGGCGCTTCGTCGTAGCGCGTGGTATCCAGTTCATTGGGGTGCCAGCGGCCCATTATTTTTCCATTGGCCTTGAGAATGAGATTGCCTTTAAAGTTTCGACCCACATGCAAGTGCAAGCGCTCGCCGTCTTTAAACATGACTTTCTGTTTCTTCTTTACCGCCACAAGAATTTTGTCGCGCGCGTTATAAAAGTCGCTTTGATCGGCTTCCACCGTGTATTGCATGCCCTTGAACAGCTGGATGTCGAAGATCACATCCCGGTGCTTGCGCAGCACAATTTGCAGTTTGGTTTTGTGAACAATGCATCGCATGTCTTCACCCGGCAGATCGATGCACACACGTTGAGTATCTGCGGGCAGGGGGACTTTGTACGGTGCTTTTTTTGCCGCATTGTCGGCGGCTACGGCTTGGAGAATCGACATAATTTGAACTTTCTTGTCTTTAGCTGGACTTTTAGCTGCGCTTGGACTGGCGGCCACGCGCCATTCCAGGCTTGAATTCCGGCAGCGTTGCAGGCGTGCCCGAGACTTGTAGCTGATGTTCTTTGCCCGCGATATCACGCAACGCCACCAACTCGCTTTGAGGCGACTGGCCATTGCCATCCAACATGGTCACCGCCAACTCCTGCTTGGGCATCTTCAGCGCCGTCTTGACAAACTCCATCCCCGGCGTATCGGCACTCTTCCCCGAACTAAAACTCTTCATCGTCCCCAACAGCTTCACCATCCCCGGCGCGCATATCTCGATATCGCCCCCAGACAGTTTGATATACGCCCCCTGCGCGGTCAGCAGCACATGCTCTTTGGCCTGGATGCTCACGCCGTCGGTGGTGCTGGCGACTGTGATGGCTTTGTCTGCCGTCACTTGGGTTTTGCTGCTCTGGCTTTGGCTACTCACTTTGCCGGATGCCGCGTGGAGTTTGATGCCCGTTTCCTGATTGGGCTTTTGCGCGTTGCTGGCTTTGCCGTAGGTGAACAGGCTGATGCCGCCTTTGACACTGTGGCCGCTGTGCCCTTGGGCCAGCAGGTTGATGTCTTGCCCGGCGCTCAGGCTGCTGGTTTGTCCGGCGTTCAGACTTGCACCCTGCGGTGTGAGCAAGGCGATGCCTGCCGGGGCGCTCATCACCAGCACGGGTTCGCTGTAGGCGGTGGTACTGCCTGCGCCACCAGCATTGCCGCCAGAGTCATTGGCTGAGCCGCTGCTCGATCCACTTGATTTCGCCTGCAGCACCTCAGCGCTGTGTGCCAACTGCGTCATCGCTGGCAAGTCTTTCGGTTTGGCCTCACTGGTTTGCAGCACCGGCAGCATGGCCTTGTGGGCCTGGGCGGTGTCAAGCAAGCTGCTCAAGAGCGCATGGCCTGATTGCAACTGCGCGACTGCCTCTTTGCTGTCGAGCTGGCTACTTGCCGCACCGCTGTCATTACCTGCGCGTTTGTCGACGCTCAGCAGCAGGCCTGAGCCTGCGCGCAGTGCCCCGCTGTGCCAGGTCTTGAGTTCCAGGCCGAAACCTATCTGCGTCAGCAATTGGTTGTCGGCCTGTTGGCGCAGCACGCCCAGGTTGAGTTCACTGGCGCCACTGTGGCTGCCCGGTGCGGTGCTGGCATGGCTGTGCAGCCCCAGGCGGCTTTGACCGGGGGTGTCGTCAAACACCAGTTGGTTGTAGCCACCGTTGCCGCTCTGGCTGGCCGACATGGCCTGGGTCTTGATGCCTGAGAGCACGGCTTGGTGGGCATGACCGGGCAGCGTGCCTGCGGCGGTTTGTACCTCTTGGTCACCCGGGAACCACATGGGCGCATTGCCGGTGGCGTTCGCCGCACCGGCTGCCACTTGGTTGGCCTGGCTGTTGTCTTGGCCGCGTCCGTTGTACAAGGCACCCATGACCACCGGGTAGTCAATGTCACCACCCAGAAACGTCACCAGCACTTCTTGCCCGATGCGTGGCAGGGCGACTGCGCCCCAGTTGGCTCCAGCCTGCGCGGCCAGCGTGGTGGCAACCCGTACCCAGGTGCCGGTGGTGGCGCTGGTGTCGTCGGCTGCGGGTGCGCCACTGTGGCCGTCTGGAGCGGGATGGGCGAGTCGGCTTTGGCTACTGCTGCCACGCTGCCAGGCAAACTGCACTTTGATGCGGTGGTCGCGGTCGGTGCTTAAGGCTTGGCCGGGCACGCCAATCACCAGCGCGGTCTGCGCACCGGGGGCATTGGGTTTGGGGTGGATCAGCTGGCCGTGGCCGTTGGTCAAAGCGGCGCGGTAGGGTGTGGTCAGGGGCAGCACGCGGCAGGCGTTGCGGTAGAAGACTTCGGGTTCGTTGGAGTTGGATTCGCTTGTGCTATCTAATTCATAGCTGCTTACGCACGTATCTATTGGGCTAGAGGCTGATTTTGTTAATAACTTTGCCTGGGCTTTGAGATCAACGCTGAGGTTGTTGCGCGCATGGTGCACCACTTGCAGCAGCACAAAGGGCTCGGGCAGCTCGCTGGCGTAGCCGCTCAAGCTGAACGTGCTGCCGGGGCTAAAGGCGCGTACGCTGCCCGCCGCGGTGATGGTGTGGCCGGGGACGCTCAAAGCTTGCAGGTGGTTGAGTGCCAGGCGCTGGCCTTGGGCGGCATTTTGATAGGCGTAGGCACCGGGGGTGTCTTGGCTGATGAGCGTCGGGGTGTTGGCCGGGCCGCTGCTGTGTTCACTGACCACGCGGGTGCTTAAGGTGCGGTAGTCCCAGCTGGCCAGCTCCACGGCGTGGGTGTGCCACTGGGCTTGCGGGCGCCAGCGGTCGATGGTGTCGTCTTCTACCGTGCCGCTGCTTTGGCTGAAGCGCACCTGGGCTCGGGCGTTGGGCTTGAAGGCGGCGTTGTGGTCGGCTATCACCAGGGTGTGGCTGCCCAGTGCGGCGCTGGCGGCATCACCCGTGTGCTCAAACCAGTAGAACAGGCCTTCTTCTGCCAGCAGGCGCTCGACAAAGGCGAGGTCACTTTCTTGGTATTGGGTGGTCAGGCTGCGCTGGGGGTAGACGCTGGGGTCTGCCACATCCAGGCGCCAGGCGGGGACGAGTTTGCCGCTGCCCTGGTAGCTGCTTTGGTAGTCGGTGAAGATGCTCTGCACGATGTCGAGCACGCTCATGTCTTGGAACACGGCGCTGTCTCGGCCCACGCCCAGGAAGCGCAGCCAGGGCTCGATGGTCAGGCGGTAGCGGGCCATGGCACCGTTGGCGCCGATGCAGCTGACTGCCGTCACAACGCCGTGCAGCGGGCGCAGTTCGCTGCGGCTTTGGTCGGTCATGAGTCCCAGCAGCACCGGTTGGGCGATGAGTTTTTTAAGCTCAAGGTGGGCATCCAGGCTCAGGGTGTCGAGCTGGAGCTTGAAGCCGGTGATGCTGGCGTCTTGGCCGCTCACGCATTCGATGCCTTTGAGGGTTTCAGCCAGCAGCACATCGGGGCCCAGCGGGGTGTGCAGGCGCAACAGGCGGTTGCTCTGCGCCCAGCCGCCCATCAGGGCAGTCAGGGCAGCGGGCGACAGGTCAGAAGTGGCGGTGGGAAACATGGAGATGTGCCTCTATGTGAAGGTGTGACAGCGTAGACAACGAGACAATTTATTGTTATTTGACTTCGTATTTGAATTGCCCGTTTTTATGGGCAGACACCTTGATTCTCTCAAATGAGCGGCCCTCGGCCATGCGGCTCAGAACGGTCTCGGCCACTTCGGGCAGCAGGGTGCCGTTCAGGATGTTGTCTACGTTGCGTGCGCCGGAGTCTACCTCGGTGCAGCGGGCCAATACGGCTTCCACCAGTTTGTCGTCGTAGACCAGTTCAGCTTTGTGGTTGGTGGCAATGCGGCGCTGGATTTTGCTGAGCTTGAGCGTGATGATTTCCACCAGCACGTCGTCCGAGATCGGGTAGAACGGAATCACCTTCAGTCGCCCCAAGAACGCGGGCTTGAATGCCTTGATGAGTTGCGGGCGAATCTTTTGATCAAGTTCGTCGGCGCTGGGCAGAGCCTGGCCCTCGGGTAGGTTCAGGCAGGCTTGCATCATGGTGGCCGAGCCGACATTGCTGGTCAGGATGATGAGGGTGTTTTTGAAATCGATCTCGCGGCCTTCGGCGTCGTCGAGCACGCCTTTGTCAAACACCTGGAAGAAGAGTTCGAGCACATCGGGGTGGGCTTTTTCTACCTCGTCTAGCAGCACCACGCTGTAGGGGTTGCGGCGCACGGCTTCGGTCAGCACGCCGCCTTCGCCGTAGCCGACATAACCGGGGGGCGAGCCTTTGAGGCCAGAGACGGAATGCGCCTCTTGGTATTCGCTCATGTTGATGGTGATGAGTTTTTTCTCACCCCCGTAGAGCACGTCGGCCAAGGCCAGCGCGGTCTCGGTCTTGCCGATGCCCGATGGCCCGACAAACAGGAACACGCCTTTGGGTTTGTTGGGGTCGTCCAGATTGGCGCGTGAGGTGCGCACGCGTTGGGCTACGGCTTCGATGGCGTGGTCTTGCCCCAGCACCCGCTCGCCCAGCGAGGCCTGCAGGTTCATGACGGTTTTGATTTCATCCTTGATCATCTTGCCCAGTGGGATGCCGGTCCAGGAGGCTACGATTTCTGCGACCACGGCACCATCAACTTGGACGGGGACCAGCGGTGACTCGCCTTGCAGGGCTTCGAGTTCTTTCAGCAGCTTTTGCAGTTCTTGGGCCTCTTTGCTGGGTTTGGGTTGGGCGGGCGCTTTGGCCTTTTTGGTGCTGCTGGTGCTGTTGTTCGCAGCTGCATCGGCAGGGGCTTCAAGTGCCACGCGGGCTTGCTTGATTTTGTCGGCCAGGGCCTTTTCGCGAGTCCAGCGCTCCGTGGCGACTTGAATGTCTTGACTGAGCTGGGTATCCACCAGCTTGAGTTCTTTGAGGCGTGAGGCGTGGCTAAAGCCAGTGGCTTCTTCGCGCTCAAGGGCTTGCATCTCGGCGCTCAGGCTGGCCTGCTTTTTGACCATGGTTTCGATCAGTGCCGGGGTGGCGTTTTGGCCCAGGGCCACTTTGGCGCAAGCCGTGTCGAGCACGCTGATGGCTTTGTCGGGCAGTTGGCGACCATTGATGTAGCGGTGGGACAGGCGCACGGCTTCGGTGATGGCTTCATCAAACACACGGATACCAAAGTGCTTTTCCATCAGCGGGGCAATGCCGCGCAGCATGGCGCAGGCCACTTCTTCGCTGGGTTCTTCGACTTTGATGACCTGAAAGCGCCGTGCCAGGGCGGCATCTTTTTCAAAATACTTTTTGTATTCGCCCCAGGTGGTGGCTGCGATGGTGCGCAGCTCACCACGGGCCAGGGCGGGCTTGAGCAGGTTGGCCGCATCGTTTTGCCCAGCCTGGCCGCCCGCGCCAATCATGGTGTGGGCTTCGTCGATGAACAAGATGATGGGGTGCGGGCTCTTCTTGACTTCGTCGATGACGTTTTTGAGGCGGTTTTCAAACTCACCTTTCACGCTGGCACCGGCTTGCAGCAGGCCCATGTCCAGGGTGTGAATCTGCACGCCTTGCAGCACCTCGGGCACGTCCTTTTGCGCAATACGCAGGGCCAGGCCTTCGACCACCGCAGTTTTGCCAACACCGGCCTCGCCCGTCAGGATAGGGTTGTTCTGGCGGCGGCGCATCAGGATGTCGATGGCCTGGCGGATTTCGGGGTCGCGGCCAATCACCGGGTCGACCTTGCCGTCGGCTGCGCGCTGGGTCAGGTTGGTGGTGAATTGGTCCAGGGCCGGGTTTTTTGACAAACCGCCTTGGTCGATGAGTTCTGAATCGCTGGCTGGGGCATCGGCAGCTTGCGCATCGGCAAAGTTCACACTCTGCGAGGCTTCCTGAGAGCCTTCGGTCAGGCGAGGCAAGTCGTGCTTGAGCTCATCGAGTTTGAATTTAACAAAGAGCTTGGAGCCGCGATAAGCGAGTTGCGATAGGTCGGGGTCGGTCAGCAGGGCCAGCAGCAAATGGCCGCTGCGGATGCGGGTGGTGTGCTTGTCCAGTGAGGCAATCAGCCACGCGTGCTCAAACAGTTTGGGCAGGTGGGGCGAGAACACAGGGGTGCGGCTATTGCCATTTTTGAAGCGCGATAGTTCAGATTGAAGGTCTGATTGAAGTGCGCTGATGCTGATGCCGAACTTGCGACTGATGAGTGAAAAATCTGATTTGGCTTGCTCCAACAGTGCCAAAAACAGATGCTCCAAGTCGATTTCATAGTGTCCCTGACTCATGCAAATGCTGGCGGCGCGCTCGGTTGCGCTGCGCGAGGTGTCGTTGAGTTTGCTGATTAACGTTTTTAGGTTGATCGTCATTGTTATTTCCCTTTTTGCGAAAATGTTTCGCGTCTTTTCAAAGCGCGTTAATCGTGTAGCGCACGTCAGTTCGGTTGTGTTCTTGTTTTTGGGTGGTTAAGAAAGTGTCCCACCCCAAGCGCCCGGTGTTTCTATGCTCGCTAAGCTCTGAGCCGGTGACATCGTCGGCATGCAAAATAAGTTGTACTTCACACTCCAGTGTCAGGCCCACAAACAGTTTTAGCATCTGCTCCAATGCCCGTGCGGCTTGCTCACGCGGCAAGAAGCGTTCAAAGTCGCGCCGCCGCAGGGGCCCAATTTTTAGCCCAATGCGCAAGTCCCGTTGCCAGACTCTCTGGCCTACCAGTGCAGTGGCTCCAAGCTCTGCATTGGCCAGGCCCAGCATGGTTTGGTTCTCTTGGGGCAAGGCGTAGAACTTGCCAACAAACTGCTCAATTTCTATGTCGACCTGAAAGTAATCCTGCAAGATGCTTTGCAAATGGACTGATGAAACTGGCCTCTGACGCAGGGCACCTGCGTAGTAGGCCAAAGATTCGTCGTCAATGCCGATGTCGTCGGCGCTCAAGCAGTCACGCAGTCCGGCGTGCCCCATGCCACCGAGCGACATCAGCAAAGGCAGGAAGCCATTCTTGTCTTTGGACTCGTACGTCAGCTCAAGTCGGTATTTTTTCCAGGCCGCGTAAAAAAGTGCCACGGCGCGGTTGGAGTAGGTGTCCAGGAACGCCCGCGGCCCTGCATCACGGTGGTACAACTGGTGCGACGCGACGCGTTCTGAATAGTGACGTGGGAGTGTGCCGCTGGGGCCTAAAAATCCCATGAAGGCCGGTGTCATGAAGAAACGTTGGATGCCATCGTTATCCACGCTGGCCGTAGTCGAGCCCTCAACCTCAACGCGCAGACTTTCTATTTCACTCGGTGGGAACGCCGAAGACGTAGAGTTTTCAAAACGAATGAAATCCGCCACCGACTGGTCGCTGGAGACACCTTGAGCTTTGAGTGACATCTCCAGTACGCGCACCGCCTGGAAGAACTCAAAGCGATACGGTTCTGCGAGTAAACGCTCAACTACACTAGATTTGAATCGCCGCTGCGTGGTGGGCATTTCAGAAGTATCTCCCCGGATTTTTTTGACTTCAGGCTCAGTTGCGTGAAACTGTTGATGTGCACATACAGCGCAAAAAATTGGTCCAGTAGGTTGGAAAACACATGAAGCCCACTGCCGACAAAATTGTCTTCGTCAATAGTGAGAGTGATTTCAATGCCACGCGCTAGGCAGGAAAAGGGTTTTCCTGTGAGCCATTTTGTGGTTGCTTGATGCTCAATGGCGACGATCCCCGCGAGTATTTTTTCGTTGCTGGCGGAGCGTGGCAGGTCGTATAAGCGCAGCGTTTCTTGCAGCGGCTCTATACCTTTTTGGGCCAGCGACAGGTGGTTGAGGGAAAGCTGAGAAATGAGCCGCCAATGCGCCCCTCGCCCTCTCTCGAATCGGTAGCTTGGTGTGGGTTTTCTTAGGAAAGTGATTTGTTTGACCAGCGCGCCACCCTCTAGAAACAAATCGCCCCCGCTCAGGCCATAACTTAAGCTGGCAGGCAGGTCACGATTGGTGCATGTTAGGCTGATGCTGAGCGTATCGGTTTCGGGCTTGGCCGGGTTGAAGTCGGCATCCACAATGGTGATTTCGGTTTCATAGCCCGGGCTTTTGATACCAATTAACTCATCTCGGCGTAGTGTCCAATACCGTCCATTTTTCTCAGAAGAGGCACCGTGTTTCAGTGAGTAAAACGGTTTAACCTCAGTGACCGATTCCCCTTGTGGGGTTTGTTTGACAAGTTGGACTGCGTCAACGGAATACACCTCATGGGCATAGGCATTTCGGGCATTGGCCACCACGGGGTAATGCGCTGCGGCGTGGGTCACGCGGATCGGTTCGCCACGTTGTTTGAATAAGTTGACGACAGGTGTACAGCCCAGTAGCAGCTTATTTTTGGTCAGACTACCCAGCATGCGCGAGGCATTGGAGTCGGCTCGCCCGCCATTAAAGACAAAGTGAAGTGTGAGCGACTTACATTCCTGCCCCAGCTGTCTTTCCACAGAATTGAGATCGAGGTCAAAGAAGTTGAATTTTTCAGGAAAGGCAAAATATTCGGTCAGCAGGCGATAGGCCGGGTGAGACCGCGCAGGGAAGTCGATCAAATTGTCCTGTTCAGAAAATCCCACCGGTGCCAAGGGTACCTTGGCTAAACGTATCCATTGAGGCGAGTTGTCCGACTGCACATAGACCGCAGAAGTCCGTAAAAATAGAGAGTCAAGCAAGATCGCGCAAAAAGACGGTTCGCCATCAACAAATACTCTTGACGTGACCGTGTTTTTTCCGAGTAGTGACTGGTCCGAGGTGGCGCTAAGGCGAATGCTTATTTTGGTGGATGCGCCCGTTGGCAAAATGGTCGATTCTGGTGGTTCAAAGATGGCTTCAAACTTTGCTTCATCAATGCGTATGGGTGCGATGGATACGTCATAGCTGGTTTTGAATTTGCAAGCCACCCCTTTGATCGAGCGAGTGACAAGTTCGGTACCGCGTTCGATAGTTTGTGCGCTTGTCAGTTGCCCAGCAGTTGCCGTATAGTCAAATCTGGCGATGGAGCAGGATGGAAATGGCCGCAGGTAGTGCGGATACAAGACCTCTAGCAAGGCTTCCGTGAATTCGGGGAAATCGTCTTCAAGCCGCTTAGATACCCGCGCACTCATCAGGGCAAACGATTGAATCATTCGCTCAATGTGTGGATCTTCACAGACCTCACCGGCCATCAAAAGGTCACCAGCGATTTTGGGGTATTTTTCGGAGAATTCCCGTGAATAGCGACGCAAAAATCCTAGCTCGCATTCATAGAAGGGTAGTAAGTCTTCCATAGGTGACCTCAGGAACCCATACGTACGGCGGTGCGCCGAGTGCTGCTGATGGCATACTGCAGTGTAGAGGGCTGCAACACTGCGTCAAAACTCACGGGCTCTTTGGACTCATGCACAACCAGCAGTGCGGTAATCGCGAAGTTCAGTTTGTTGATTGAATTTTGATCAAGTTCGAGGTTCGCACGGACATTGCGCAGCCTAGGTTCGTGACGAGAGATAGTTTTTTCCAGACCTCGACAAATATAAGCCCGGTCGTCCATGCTGGCTAGACTCATTCCAGCAAAATCGCAAAGTCCGTAGGACATGATTGATCGGTGGCACTCAGGATAGGGCTGCAAAACGTTTTCGTGAATGACAGCTCGCGTGTTCAGCAGGGCTTCCAGATCTGCCGCGACTGAATCTTTGACCTGCTCCAGAGAAAGCCGCGTGATGGCTCCTACGCTGGACCTCGACGCCGTGTCGCCCAAAAGTTTGTCGAACAGTGTTTGAGGAAAGCCCTTCATTGTCACAATCTAAGCCCGCCAATAAAAGAGACCGCAGCCTTGTGCAGCTGCGGTCTCCAAATTGGCAAGGTTTGAATTTATGCCTTGGCGTTTTTACTCAAATTCCAGCCGCCTGCGGTGTTGCCACCTGTGCCGCCGCCGATCTTTTGCTGCACGTACTTCCACTTGACTTGTGAGTACTTGATTGAGATGGTTTCGGACATGATGTTGCCTTCGACTACCTTGGGAGTCACGCTGCTAATGATTAGGTTTTCAAGTTCAATGTTGAAATAAGTGACGCGTTTACCATCAGCGTCGGCGCGCATGAAGTCGAATTTTGCTTTTGGAATGGTTTTGCCCATCGAGCATTGCTCTAGCAGCAATGGTGTCGCCAGATCAGTCAATTTGGTGACAACAATGTCTTTGTGCTCGCAACGTTCGGCCGTGTGGCCGCCAGCAGAAGATGCTGTCGCCGAACGAGGCTGCAAAACGCCAAAATCTACTCCGATGCACTCGATCCAGTCTGCGTGGGCGGTGTCAGAGGACTCACCTTTGATGCCATCGATTTGCAGATATACGTCAATTGCCATTTTCTTTCCCTTTTCAATTTAAAAAAATTTCAACTTACCAAATCACGCCTTGGCTGACGAGGGCAACTCGGCCACCAGGCGCAGTGACACCGACAGTTCATCGAGCTGAAAATGAGGGCGTAGAAACGCCACAGCTCGATAGACACCGGGACGACCAGGTACTTCACTGACCTGTACGTTCGCTTCACGCAGCGGAAACTGCGCTTTTGATTCTTGAGAGGCATTGTCGTCAAGCAAGACATATTGCGTGATCCAGCGGTTCAAGAAATCTTGCACGTTGGAAGCGGCGGCAAAGCTTCCAATCTTGTCTCTCATCATGGCCTTCATGTAATGTGCGATGCGAGAGACGGAGAAAATGTATTGCAATTGAGAAGATAAAACCGCATTGGCATTGGCCGCATCGGTGTTGTATTTCTTCGCCTTTTGAGCTGATTGCGCACCAAAGAAGGCGGCATAGTCTGTATTTTTACAGTGCACTAAGGAAATGAATCCGAGGTCGCTCAACTCTTTTTCCCGACGATCAGTGATGGCGATTTCGGTGGGGCATTTCAGTGCCACTTCGCCCTCGTCGGTTTTGAAGGTGTGCGCAGGCAAGTCTTCAACCAGACCACCACCTTCGACACCACGAATCGCGGCACACCAGCCAAAATCTTCAAACGCCTTGGTGAGGCGAACGCCAAAGGCGTAGGCTGCATTGCACCACAGGTATTTGGAGTGGTCCGTACCGTCAACGTCCTCAACAAAATTGAAACCTTCGACGGTCGTGCCGTCTTTGGGGTTGTACGGCAGGCGCCCTAAAAAACGAGGCAGAGTCAAACCGACGTATCTAGCATCTTCTGACTCCCGGAACGACTTCCATTTGGCATATTCAACGGTATCGAAAACTTTGGCTAGATCCCTCGGCTTGCTCATCTCGCTGTAGCTTTCCAAGCCGAACAACTGAGGCGACGCGGCGCTGATAAAAGGTGCATGCGCAGCTGCAGCAACGTGCGACATCTGCTCGATGAAGTACATATCCTCGGGCTGGCGACTGGTCTCGAAGTCACCTATCAATGTACCAAAAGGTGCACCACCAAAAGTCCCGAACTCTTCTTCATACACCTTTTTAAACATGGTGCTCTGGTCAAAGTCGATGGCACCCTGAAAGTCCTTGACCAGTTCTTTCTTGCTGGCATTCAGAAATTTGATTTTCAACGTGCTGCTGGTGGATGTGTTGAAGACCATATGGTGCAAACCGGTCCAGCTGCTTTCCATTTTTTGGAACTCGGGCGCATGCATCACAACACTCAGTTGTTCCGAAATCAACTGGTCCAACTCAGCTACACGTGCATCAAGCGTGGCAGACAGATTGGCAGAGACAACAACGGTCCCATCCATAACCTGTGTGACCAATTCCGAGATGATGTCTTTGGCGCGTTCGTGCTCAGTGCTGGACTTTGCGACCTTGCTTTTTTCTACGATCTCATCAAGCAAGCTACCGGTGGATACGGTCGTACTTGCTTGAGCGGCTAAAGCGGCATTTTGTGCGGACATATTACCCACCCTTACTTTTTAACTTGTTTGGTCAAAGCGTCCAATTTCTCGGTACTGGCGAGTACATCGCTCAGAATGTCTTCCAGCTTTTCGTTGCCCGCAAGTTTGTTGCGCAAGTCCGCCAGTTTTGTTCGCACTTCAAGCAGCTTCTTGAGTGGTTCGACCTGTTGCACGACTGCTTCGGGCCGAAAATCATCGATCGATCTGAATTTGAGTTCAACACCGAACTCACCCCCTTTGTCGCTAAGTTTGTTGGGCACTCTGTAAACAGCACGGGGTTCCACTGCCTTCATGACTTCATCGAAGTTGTCGTTGTCAACATTGACAAAGCTGCGGTCGCGAAGCCTCTTTTGCTCAACTTCAGATTGACCGCTGAAATCGCCCACAACACCGACAACGAAGGGCAATTCTTTGCGCTCGATGGCATCGCCAACTTCCACGTCATAGGTCATTTGCACGCGGGGCGGACGGACCTTTTGCAACCGTTTTTGAATACTTTCCTGCTTGGCCATGTATGAGCTCCTGGGGGATTTCTATGTATATAAACATTGGGCGAAATACGGTTTTCGCGAGACGAAATGGGTCAGCTATTCCAATATTCCAAAGGGACTTCCATTGCTGCTTTTAACTTCAGCGGCTGGTTTTGCAGCCGGTTTGACTACTGCTGGTCGGCGGCGCGCAGCACGTACAGGAGCAGGATTTGTGCCGCCCGACGGGACAAGTACTTGCTCACCCAAGCTCTCCCGTAAGACCCTTGCCAACTCCTGTGCCTCTTTTTGGACGGGGCCAGACAAATCATTGTGCCGACGCAGTTCGTCCAAAGCGAGGCTTGAAACCCGCAGGCCACTGACGGCCAGAATGCTATGCGCAACATTGTTCCGATCATCACGTGAAACCGCTTGTTGCGCTGCTGAAATGGCTTCCCCGTAGCTACCAGCTTCATACCGTATCTGGGCGATTCGAACCCAGGGCAAGGAAGATGATGGGTAGAGCTTTGCGGCTTCTTCGTATTCGCGCAGCGCGATATCCAAGTGCTTTTCTTTTTCGGAAGCTGCTGCCTTGCCCATCAACACGCTCAGCTCGATACCCGGTTTCGTCTGCGCTCCAGATGCCGTAGGCTCGCTTGCACACGCAGCAAGCAGCGCAACGCAAGAAACGACCGCAATCCAATAGCCCCATTTTTTCTTCATAAAACCACTCCTTGAACCGATGTAAATTTTGGTTCAGCATAGTAACCCACAACTCTTTGTGGGAATTTGATAATCTGCAGTAATTCGCGCATTTGGTAAACCTTTGCTGCTTAAAGTGTGGACATTGCCATCTTTTGTGAAACAAGATAATTCAATTTGTAAATATTCATTGCGGCGTACCAAATTTTGTGTAAGTGGCGGTTGAGTTAGAGGGCGCAAGTACCTCAACAACATCGTCGAGCAGGACTGATGTTGCCCTCGCAAAACGTACTCCATAGCTGATGGTTAAATTCAGGCATTGGAGAGTACGAAATGAGTAACTGATGTTACGCAGCCGCCGTGAACAGCTGAAGCTGGGCATAGGCGGTGCGCGATGCGTTGATGAGTAGCTTGCGACAAAGCGCAAAGGGATTGAGCTTGTTCGTAATGCTCAGGCATTCAAG
>Ga0209123_1002599_pt1 | contig 14903 bp, 12 predicted proteins | sample BarGraIncu00431A_FD_184500 | JGI IMG/M metagenome (GOLD analysis project Ga0209123, IMG submission 184500) | Arctic peat soil microbial communities from Barrow, Alaska, USA - Barrow Graham LP Incubations 004-31A (SPAdes) (version 2) | ecosystem: Environmental > Terrestrial > Soil > Wetlands >...
GCCCGTTTACGTGCAGTGCAACGGGGAATTCACCCACCAGTTCGGTCTCAGCTGCCACCATGATACCTTTGCTGAAATTGTAGATCTTTGTTGCCACGGACAACTCCTTAATTCGGGATCGAAAACCCCCCCCTCGCCCTGCGGGCGAGGGGGGGATCCTGCAAATTACGCTTCGTTACCCACCCCTGCAGCAGGGGCGCCGTGCCCCTTCTCAGCCTTGCGAAAATGATCCGGCAGGGTGTAGTCGACGGTCTCCGGATGGTGCTCGAAGATCGGGAAGTACTTCGCAATCAGCACGAAGAACAGGATGTGTGCGGCGATGATCCCGATGGTGACCACGCTCTCGATGATGGAGGGGTAGTACATGGTACCCGGCGCCTCCATCCCGAACATGGAGACGTTGAAGCGGTTTACCACCACTCCGAAGATCACCAGCCAGGCTGCCGTGGAGCGCAGCCTGTTGTTTTCACGCACCTTGCGGCTAAGAAGCATGAGAAACGGGGTCACCAGGGCAACGATTTCCAGGACAAAAAGTGCGGTCAGGCCCGGACGATCCCAAAGTGCACCCTCGGTCAGGGCGAACAGGGAGAAGAGGCGCAGGGAAAGATAGACGGCCAGCACCCAGGGAAGAATCTTCGCCAGGGTTTCCAAAAGCTCGCTTTCGTCCGGCTGCCCCATCCACTTGTGACTCATGGTCGCCTCGACCGTGATGATGGAGATGCCGGCGCACATGGCCGAAACCCAGAAGAGTAGCGGCAAAAGCGGGTTGTACCAAAGCGGGTGCAGCTTGTCCACGGCGATCAGGAAGAAGGTCCCCAGCGACGACTGATGCAAGGTGGAGATGGAGGCCGCTGCTACCACCAGCGGCATCTCGATGGTGCGCAAAAGCCTCAGCGGCACGTGATAGCCGAACTTTTCGCAGACCGGGGAAAGAAATTCCAGAAAGAGCACCGTGGTGTAGGCCATGATGCACATGGACACTTCGAACATCGGTGAGTGCGGGTTCCAGTACACCATGGTGTGCCAGCCGCGCTGCGGCTGCCCCAGGTCGAGCAAGAGTCCTACGCAGACCAGCGAGTAGCCGAGGAACCCGGTCACGATGGCCGGACGCACCAAGGGCTCCAGCTTCTTGATGTGGAAGCAGTGTACGATCGCGCCCAGGGTGAAGGCGCCGGCCGCCAGCGGCACGGCGGTGACCACGTCGAAGGAGATCCAAAGTCCCCAGGGAAAGGTGTCGTTCAGGTTGGTGGTAACACCTAAGCCGAAGATGAAGCGGATCAGGGAGGCCAGCGCCGCCATCGATACCAGAACTATCAGGAACTTGACGAAGTTGTGGTAAGCCATTACTTCTTTGTAGATAATTTTTGCGGCGGTCATTTAACTCTCCTCCTTCGGCGGCGTAACGCCGGACTTTCTCTGTTCCTCTTCCTTTTTCAGGCGGTCCTTCCTGTGGGTAAACCAGGAAAGGAGCGAAAGTGAACTTCCCACGGTCAGGAAGATCCCCGGCACCAGGCGCAGCGCCTGCCAGGTGTAGGACGGCAGCGGCCGCTTGGTGACGTGCTTGAAGCCGAGCTCGTCGAAGGGAAGCGCGGTCAGGTAGATGACGGAGGTGCCACCCGCCTCTTCGGCGCCGTAAAGCTTCTTCAGGTATTTCTCGGGACGTGCCGCCTGGCGCTTGGAGGCTTCCGCCAGCATCTCGTCGCGCGGACCGTAGGTGATCGCCGAGGCGCAGGTTGTCGCGCAGGCCGGTTTCTTCCCTTCCTTGACGCGCGAGAAGCAGCCGGTGCACTTTTTCACCAGCGGGAAAGCCTTGCTCCACTCGTACTTGGGCACCCCGAACGGGCAGGCGACCATGCAGAAACGGCAGCCGATGCAGCGGTCGGCGTCGTAAGTAACCGGACCTTCTTTGGTCTTATTGAAGGCCCCAACCGGGCAGACCGAGGCGCAGGCCGGCTCGTTGCAGTGCATGCACATCTCTTTGTAGAAGGCGAACTCGTTCTGTCCGTTTTTCTGAAAGTCCTTGAACTTGATACGGGTAAAGGTGTGTTCCGACATAACCGGCGGGTTCTGGTACCCCTCGCCGGTGAAAAAGACGGTCTTCTCGGCATCAAGCTGGTTCCACTGCTTGCAGGCGACCTGGCAGCCGCGGCAGCCGGTGCACTTGGTCATGTCGATGAGAAAGGCGTTTGTCTTGGAAAAATCTTTGTGAATGTCACTCATGCCTTTTTACCCCCTTTCTCGATGTTGCAGAGGAATGCCTTGAACTCGGGGATAGAGCTGTTGGCGCAACCGACCGACGGCGTCAACACGTTGCCCGAATCTCCGGTGGCAAGACCTGCATAACCGAAATGCCAGGGAAGTCCTACCTGCTCGATCATTTTTCCCTGCACGTTGAAGGGCTTCAAACGGGAGGTGACCAGTGCCACGGCCGTGATGGCGCCGCGCTCGGTGGAAATGCGTACCTGGTCCCCGTTGTTGATCCCCTTGGTCCTTCCGAGAGTCTCGGAGATCTCCACGAACATGGTCGGCACCAATTCCACCAGCCAGGGAATGCTTCTGGTCATGGCGCCCGCCTGCCAATGCTCGGTCATGCGGTAGGTGGTCCCGACGTACGGGAACTTGGTGGTATCGCTCGACATGTTAGCCGGAATCTTGACGGCCGGGTTCGACTGCACCTTGGAGAGCTGGTTCTTGGCCGGGCTCTCGATCGGCTCGTAATGCTCGGGGAACGGACCGTCCTTCATGTCAAGGGCGTACAAGCGACCGTGACCCTCGGGTACCATGATGAAGGGGTACTTCCCTTCCTTGTCGTCGTTCATCGGCGGCCAGGGACCGTCAGGAACGTCGCCTTTCCACTTCTTCTCCAGGACGTCCCAGGCAATGACCGGGCGTTTCGGGTTGAAGGGGACCCCGTCTTTGTCGACCGAGGCGCGGTTGTAGATGATGCGGCGGTTTACCGGCCAACACCAGGACCACTTGGGGAACATACCGAGCCCGTTGGGGAGATCGGTCTTGTCGCGGCGCGCCATCATGTTGCCGTCCTTGGTGTAAGAACCGCAATAGATCCAGCACCCGGAAACGGTGGAGCCGTCGTCCTGCAAGTACTTGAACATCGGGACCTGGTCGCCCTTCTTGAACTCCAGGGTCTTGTCCTTGTCGACGATGGTCATGTCACGGGTGAAGTAGCCGTTGATCTCCTTGGCCACCAAGTGCACCTCAGGCTCTTCGCCGGTGCCGTAGTTCCAGGAAAGCTTGGTGATCGGCTCGGGGAATGCCCCGCCCTTGGAGTAAAGAGCCTTCATGTTCTTGGCGAACTTGTCGATGATCCAGAGGTCGCTCTTGGCGTCGCCCAGCGGCTCGACTGCCTTGTAACGCCACTGCGCCCAGCGCCCGGAGTTGGAGATACTTCCTTCCTTCTCCACGCTCGAGGCGGCCGGCAGCATGAACACTTCGGTCTGGATGTCCTTCGGGTTGACGCCGGGGCGCTTCCAGAAGATGGAGGTCTCGGTTTCCCAAAGGTCGACCGTAACAAGCCACTTCAGTTTCCCAAGCGAGTCGCGGGTCTTCAGCGAATCAGGTCCGCCGACTGCCGGGTTCTGACCCATGCAGACGAGGCCTTCCAGCTTCCCGTTGCCCATGTTTTCCATCAGCTTCATGAAGGAGTAGTTACCGCTTCTCTTGGGGAGGTAGTCGTAGCAGAACTGGTTTTCCGGAGTCGCGTTGTCGCCGTACCAGGCCTTCAGAAGACTCACGGTGTATTTCGGGGTGTTGCCCCACCAGTTCGCGCTCTTCTTGTCCTTGGTCTTCGGGGTCCACTTCTCCAGGTATGCCTTCAGGTCCACGTTGTCGAACTCGGGGCTCTTGAGATAACCGGGCAGCAGGTGAAAGAGCAGGCCGTAGTCGGAGGAACCCTGGACGTTACTCTCGCCGCGCAGGGCGTTGACGCCGCCGCCGGCGATGCCGATGTTACCCAAGAGCATCTGCAGCATCGCGGTAGCGCGCACGTTCTGGGTCCCGTGGGTCGACTGGGTTATCCCCATGGCGTACAGGATGGTCCCCGCCTTGTCAGCGCGGCCCGTAGCGCAGAATGCCTTGGCGACTGCCTCGTAGTCTTCCTTCTTGGTCCCGGTGATGGAGCAGACCATGTCGATCGTGTAACGGGAGTAGTGCTTCTTCAACTGCTGGTAGACGCAGCGCGGATCCTTCAGCGTCATGTCCTGCTTGGGCACTCCGTCATTGGAGTTATAGGCCCAGGACTTCAGGTCGTAGGTCTTTTCCTGGTCGTCGAAGGAGCAGAAGAGCCCTTCCTCGAAGTCGTACTTCTCGTTCACGATGAAGGATGCGTTGGTGTAATCGCGCACGTAGTCATAGTGAATCATGTCATGTTCCAGGGCGTAATTAATCATGCCGCCCAGAAATGCGATATCGGTGCCGGGACGGATCTGCGCGTAGTGGTCAGCCTTGGAGGCGGTCCTGGTGAAGCGCGGATCGACGGCGAGGAGTTTCCCGCCAGCGTCCAGGGCTTTTTCGATCCATTTGAAGGAGATCGGGTGGTTTTCAGCGGGATTGCAGCCGATCGCAAGAATTGCGTCGGAGTTCTTCAGGTCTATCCAATGGTTCGTCATTGCCCCACGTCCAAACGAAGCCGCCAGACCGGCGACTGTAGCTGAGTGTCATATTCGGGCTTGATGTTCCAGGTTGGCGACCCCCATGGAGCGGGCGAACTTACTCCATAGGTAGCACTCTTCGTTGTCGAGGCCTGCGCCGCCGAGGAAAGCCATCCCCTCGTTGCGGTTTACCACGTACTCCTTGGAGTCTTTCTTGTTGATCTCTTTAACCTTGAAGCTCTTGTCGCGGGTTTCTTTCATGCGCTGAGCGATCCGCTCCAGAGCCCAGTCCCAGGTTTTCTCCTCGAACTTGTCACTGCCCGGTGCGCGGTACATGACCTTTTGCAGGCGCCGGTCGTTATTGGCAACCTGGAAAAGCGCGCTCCCCTTGGAGCAAAGTGCCCCCTCGTTAATGGGATGCTCGGTGTCGCCTTCGATATTGACGACCTTGCCGCCCTTGGTATGCACCACCAGGCCGCAACCTACCGCGCAGAACGGGCAGATGGTCGTCGAGCTCTTGAGCCCTTTGGTGCGCATGACGGAGGAGTCGACCCCCGCTTCCGCCTTGCCGCCGGAAAGAGCCAGTGCCGCAGCAATCGCCCCCCCCTGCAAAAACTCCCTTCGTGAAACAGCCATGTATGTACTCCCCTTTTCATTGGTAGCCTGACGGGTACCTATCGGCAGCTTGCTGTTCCGACTTAAACCCTAATGAGAGATTAGGATTTTTCGTAGGACCGGGCCTGCTGCGGACCTGCACCCAACCAGACGGCTAAATGGCAAAAGCCACCATGATGCCATGATTGTATACAGGTCTCGTGCCACGAAGTTTACGAGATGCCGAAAAAAGTTGTATACGGATAAACCTCCGTAATGATAGTATTGTGCGCCCACATGAGAACAACTCGACACATGGGACGATCCTAAGAACTGCGCAGTTTTGTCATAATGTGTAACATTATGGCCAGGTCAGGCACCGCACGGGTGGCGGCGCAAACCGAAGCGAGGTAGCAAAGCGATGGCACAGGAAAAGATTCTGATCTGCGACGATGAACAGGGCATTCTCAACTATCTAAAGAAGCTGCTGCAGAGCCAGGGGTATGCGGTGGAGACCTTTTGCGCCGGACACGACCTGTTGCGCCGGCTGGAGAGCGGTGAGCCGTCCGACGCCGACCTGCTGCTACAGGACGTCCGGATGCCGGACATCGACGGCATCTCGGTACTGAAGAAGGTGAAGAAGCTGCGTCCCGAACTCCCCGTCGTCATCATGACCGCCTTTGGGACCATCGACGCCGCAGTGGAGACCATCAAGCTCGGAGCCTACGACTACGTCACCAAGCCCTTCCCGAAGGAAAAGATCCTGAGCGTCATGCGCAACGCCCTGGAGAAGGAGCAGCTGCTGCAGGAAAACCGCGCCCTGAAGAGCGAACTCGGAAAGCCTATCCAGGAATCGATCATCTTCAGAAGCACCGCCTTCCGGGAGATCTACGAACTCACCCTGCAGGTCGCGGCGAGCGAGGCCAACATACTCGTGCTGGGGGAATCAGGGACCGGCAAGGAACTGATCGCCGGCGCCATCCACTACAACTCCATGCGCAAGGAGCGGCGCTTTCTCTCCATCAACTGCGCGGCGCTCGCCGAGACGCTTTTGGAAAGCCAGCTCTTTGGCCACGTGCGCGGGGCCTTTACCGGAGCGGTCACCAGCCAGAAGGGGCTTTTGGAGGAGGCACACGGCGGCACCCTCTTCATGGATGAGATCGGCGACATGAGCCTCTCCATCCAGGCCAAACTTTTGCGGGTCATCCAGGAGCGCGACTTCATCCCCGTGGGAGCCACCAAGGCCAAGAGCGCCGACATCCGCTTCGTCGCCGCCACCAACAAGAATCTGGAGCGCGAGGTGCGCGAGGGTAGGTTTCGCGAGGACCTTTACTACCGCCTGAACGTCATCAACATTCCGCTCCCTCCCCTGCGCGACCGCAAGGAGGACGTGGAGCCACTGGCTCTGCACTTTCTGAAGAAGTACAGCCTCAGGATGAAGAAGCCGGTGAGCGGCGTCTCGCCCGAGTCCCTGGCGCTTCTCTGCGCCTACGACTGGCCCGGCAACATTCGCGAACTGGAGAACGTCATCGAGCGCGCCGTCATCCTGGCACGCTCCGAGTTCATCACCCCGAAGGAGCTTCCCATCTGGCACAAGCAAGCAGGCTCCGTCGTGAGGCGCGAGGTTGAGCTCATTTCCCTGGAGAACGTAGAGCGCGACCATATCGAGCGCACCCTCGCCAACACCGGCTACCACAAAAGCAGATCCGCGGAGATCCTCGGCATCTCGCGAAAGACCCTCGACCGGAAGATCCTCGAGTACTCCCTCAGCATTCCCGCATGAACGTACCCAAGCTCCGCTTCCCGATAAAAACCAAGCTGACCGTGGCGACCCTGATTCCGCTGGGCGTCGCCATCTTCATCTGCTGGATGGCGGGGGTCTTCATCCTGAGCGCGAAGGTGGCGAGCCAGGCCCAGGACAAGGTGCGCTACGACCTGAACGTGGCGCGCGAGGCCTATCAGAGCGAACTCTCCCGACTCTACGATGTGGTGAAGTTCACCGCCGCCTTCGGCAAGACCGCCGAGACCGTCGGTGCGACGAACCGCGAGGCTGTGTCCGAGATCCTGGCCCCGGTGCGCCTGAGCGAGCACCTGGACATCCTGGCTGCGGTCGACGCCGGCGGACGGGTCATCTATCGGGCCAACAACCCGGGCTTCTTCGGCGACGAACTTACCAGGAACCAGTTCGTGGCGCGCGCACTCAAGGGGGAGATCGTGAGCGGCACCACGATCATCCCCGCCTCCGAGCTTGCCCGGGAGGGTGAGGCGCTGGTGCGTCAGGCGCAGGTGCGCGTGCTGGGAGCGGCCAAGCCCGGCCCGGCCACCAACGCCCTGCAAGGCGAGGGGATGTTCCTGTTCGTCGCGACGCCGGTGCGCGATCGTGCGGGAAACGTGCTGGGCGCACTCTGCGGTGGCGTGCTGCTCAACAACAGTAAGAGTATTGTAGACAAGATCAAAACGGTGGTCTATGAGGGGGCGCGGCTCCAGGGAAGGGACGTGGGGAACACGACTATCTTCCTGGGCGACCTTCGGATCGCCACCAACGTACCGAACTCGGACGGCATGCGCGCCGTGGGAACCAGGCTCGCGAGCCAGGTGTACAACAAGGTACTGCTCGCCTCCGCCAGGTGGGTGGGCCGAACCTTCGTGGGAAACGACTGGTACCTGACCGCCTACGAGCCGATACTCTCGCTGCAGGGGGTGCCGATTGGCGCGCTGGCGGTCGGGATGCTGGAGAGCCAGTACTCGGCAGTGAAGATCGACATGGCGGTGCTTTTGAGCTTCGTACTGTTGGTGAGTTGCCTGGTCGGGGTCTCCATGGCCGGCTTTCTCGGCAAGAAACTGGCCCACCCCATCAAGGAGCTGGAGATCCTGGCGCGCCGGGTGGCGGCGGGCGAGCGGAACGTACAGTGCAATATCGAGTCGCGCGACGAAATCGGCGACCTGGCGGGTAGGTTCAACGACATGAGCCGCGCCCTGGGCGAGCGCGAGAACTCCATCATCGAACTGAACCACAACCTGGAGCAGAAGGTGCAGTTGCGTACCGCCGAACTGGAAGAGAAGAACCGGCTCCTGGTGCAGACCAGGGAGGAACTATTGCGGGTGGAGAAGTTGGCGGCGATCGGGGAACTGGCGGCCGGTGTGGCCCACGAGATCAACAACCCGATGGCCATCATCCGCGGCAACACGGAGCTTTTGCAGTTGTCGGTCCCCGAAGACGCCTCGAATCGCGAGGAGGTGGACACCATTTTCCAGCAGGTAAAAAGGGTGGAGCGCATCGTCTCCAATCTGCAGAAGTTCGCCCGCCGCGAGCAGCGCGAGATGGGGCCGGTGCGCCTCAACGACCTGCTCCATGAGATTGTGGCGCAGATCAGGCATCAAGTGCCCCTGGACGGGATCAAAGTCGTCGAGAACTATTCACGGGCAGTAGAAGTGGTTGAAGGGGACGGGGACCAGTTGCGCCAGGTGTTCACCAACCTGGTGCTAAACGGTGTGCAGGCTATGCCCGAGGGGGGGGTGTTGACGCTCAGGAGCGCCGCAGTGCCTGAGGCCGACCTCTACGAAGTGCGCGTCTCAGACACCGGCGTCGGGATCGTGATGGAGAACATGAGCCAGCTGTTCAACCCCTTTTTCACCACCAAAAGGAGTGGCACCGGGTTGGGGCTATCGGTTTCCTATGGCATCATCAGGGAGCATGGCGGCAGCATCGACGTGGAGAGCGTCCCGGGGAGCGGCAGCACCTTCAGCGTTGTATTGCCCAGAGAATCTTGAGGGCCCGTTGAGTCGTTGAGTCGTTGAGTCGTTGAGTCGTTGAGTCGTTAAGTCGTTGAGTCGTTAAGTCGTTGAGTCGTTAAGTCGTTGAGTCGTTAAGTCGTTAAGTCGTTGAGTCGTTAAGTCGTTGAGGTCGTTTAGTCGTTAAGTCGTTAAGTCGTTAAGTTGTTTAGTCGTTTGGACGCACCCTACCAAGCGGTGCTCTCAACTACTCAACTACTCAACTACTCAACCACTCGACGCCTCACTCACCCTGCCCCGCCTCGATCAGCTCAATCCCATCCCCTGGCCGTATCACCCCGCCGGTGATCACCCGGGCGAAGATCCCTTCCTTGGGCATGACGCAGTCGCCAGCCTGGTAGAAGATGGCGCAGCGGGTGTGGCATTCCTTGCCGATCTGGGTTACCTCGAGGAGCGTCTCCCCAAGAGCGAGCCGCGAGCCGATCGGCAGGTGGACCAGGTCAACCCCTTCAGTCGTGATATTCTCGGCAAAATCGCCCCCTCCGACGTCGAGGCCAAGCGCCTGCATCTTGGCGATGCTTTCCATGGCGAGCAAGCTCACCTGGCGGTGCCAGTCGCCGGCATGGGCGTCGCCCTTGATGCCGTGCTCAACCAGAAGCGTTGCCTCGGGTACTGCCTTCTTTCTCTCGCCCTTATTCAAGCTGACGTTGACCGCCAGGACCGTACCTTTCATGCTTTGCTCCCTTTTTCGTTTTTTTTCAGACCGATCGGTCCGATCCGGCCGATCCGACCAATTGCCGGCAACTGCCAGCGGCATTCCCCGACGGCATGCCCCGGCCTCTCGGCCCAGACCCCCTACCCGCCCACCCGCGACATGGCAAAGGGCACGGCCTCGGCCCCCTCTTCGGTCAACTGGTGCTTTCCCGGCTTAGCGGCCACGATGCGCTGGATCTCCTGGCGCAAAAGGTCATCATCCCCGGTTGCCAGCACCGGCCTCAGGTCCACGCCGGAGGCGGAAAAGAGGCACCCCTGCGCCATCCCGGAAGCAGTCACCCTGAGTCGGTTGCAACTGTCGCAGAAATGCCCGGTCATCGCGGTAATAATCCCCAGCGAGCCAAGCGCCCCCTGCACCCGGAAGTTCTTAGACGGTCCGGAGCGCTCGGAATTTTCCACTTCCTCGATCTGATAGCACTGAGCGATCCGCTCCCTAATTTCGGCACCGGGGACGCACAGGGCGCGCCAGTCCCCTTCCCCCGAGGTCGGCATATACTCTATGAACCGGACAGCGTAAGGGCGCTCCATGGTGAGCCGAACAAAGTCGAGGATTTCCCCGTCATTCACCCCGCGCATCACCACCACGTTAATCTTATGCGGCGGGAACCCGGCGCGCTCGGCAACCTCGATGCCGTCCAAAACCAGGGCGAGATCGCCGCCCCGCGTGATCCTGGTGAAGGTTTCCGGCTGCAGCGAATCGAGGCTGATATTAAGCCGCTGCACCCCGGCGTCCCAAAGCCCCTGCGCCATTTCCTTCAGGAGTAGGCCGTTGGTGGTCAGCACCAGCTCCTTAAGTCCGGGAAGCGCCGCGACCCGCCCCAAAAAGGGAAGAATCCCCTTGCGCACCAGCGGCTCCCCGCCAGTCACCCTGATCTTCTCGATGCCGGCCTCGACCGCCTGAGCCGAAACCCTCAGAAGGTCCTCATAGGAAAGCACTTGGCTGTGAGCAAGCTTCTCGACGCCTTTTTCAGGCATGCAGTAGCTGCAGCGCATGTTGCAGCGGTCTGTTACAGAAAGTCTCAGGTAGTTGATCCGCCTGCCATAGGTGTCGATAAGTTCCATCTGATCACTATCCTGATTGAAATTGGTAGGTGCCGCTTGTGGAATATAGGCTATAACACGAAAAAATGCTCAGGGCAAACGTCAGACGCGCGGCTGCTCAAAAAACATACTCTCTTTAGCAAAAGTAAACAAGATGTCCGGCACACTGTTTCTTCAGGTAGCGGTAGCGCTGCAACAATCCGTTATTGGTAAGTAATTCATGAAATGCTGCGTTACGACAACGATACTTTAAAGTGAAATAATTTTCTATTTAACGGCAAATATGCTATGCCTTGGGTTACTGCAAGGAACAGAGGTACCAGATGACGAGCTTCGAGGACGCCAGACGCATCATTTTAGCTAAGGTGGCACCCGCAGGAGTCGAGCGGGTCTCGCTCCTCGACGCGGTGGGAAGAATCATTGCCGAGGACTGCGCGGCAAACCGCGACATGCCCCCCTGGGACAACTCGGCAATGGATGGATTTGCGGTCAGAAGCTCCCATTGCACCCCCGGTGCAACCCTCGTGGTGACCGATTTCATCCCCGCCGGAGCCTGTTCTCGGGCTGTCGTCGAGGCGGGTTGCGCCGCAAGGATCATGACCGGCGCACCGATCCCCCCCGGAGCCGACGCCGTGGTCCCTTTCGAGCATACCGAGCAAGGCGCAGGTACACTGAAGCTCTTGCGCCAGGTAAGAGAAAAGGACCATATCCGTTTCCAGGGCGAGGACCTGGCCGCCGGGGAAACGGCTGTTACCCGCGGCACCCTGATCGGCGCACCCCAGGTGAGCCTGCTCGCCACCTTTTCCGCCCTGCTGGTCCCGGTCTACCGCAGGGTCCGCGTCGCGATCCTCTCCACCGGGGACGAACTGGTCGAGCTGGGCAAAATCCCCGGGGAAGGCCAGATCGTCAACAGCAACACCCTCGCCCTGGCTGCGGCAGTGAAGCAGTGCGGTGCCGAACCGACCATCATCGGGATCGCCCGCGACAACCGGGAAAGCCATCTGGCGCTGGTCTCCGAAGGTCTTCAGGCGGACGTCCTGATCACCTCTGCCGGGGTCTCCGTCGGCGACCGCGACCTGGTGCGCGAGACCCTGCGCGAACTCGGTGTGGAGGAGCAGTTCTGGAGGATCGACATCAAGCCCGGTGGACCCACCGCCTTCGGCGTCAAAGGGAGGGTGCCGGTCTTCTCGCTGCCGGGAAACCCGGTTGCCACCCTGCTCACCTTCGAGCAGTTCGTCCGACCGGCACTTTTAAAGATGATGGGGCACACCAAGGTGCTGCGCAGGACGGTTCCCGGCTTCCTGGTGGGCGAGTGGCGCAAGAAGCCGGGAAGGCTCACCTTTCTCAGGGTGCACCTGACTTTCGAGGAGGGACGCTACCAGGTGAGCCTCCCGGGAGACCAGAGCACCGGAATACTTACGACCACACTGAAGGCAAACGCACTGGCACTACTGCCGGCTGACCGGACCGAGTACCGGGCCGGAGACCAGGTAGAGGTGCAAATCACTGACCCGACACTGGAAATGGAGGAGTAAGCATGTCATTTAATCATTTCGACGCCAGCGGCAACGCCATCATGGTGGACGTAAGCCTGAAGCAGCCCACCATGCGCACCGCGATCGCCGGTGCGGTACTTACCTTTAAGCCCGAGACGGTACGCGCCATTGTGGAGGGACGGGTAGTCAAGGGGGACGTGCTGGGAGTGGCGCGACTTGCCGGGATAGCCGGAGCCAAGCGGACTCCGGACCTCATCCCGCTCTCCCACCCCCTGGCGCTGCACCACGTAGCAGTCGACTTCCAGGTCGACCCGGACCTGGGTCGCATCGAGGTGCGGGCGACGGTACGCGCCTTCGAGCGGACCGGAGTGGAAATGGAAGCGATGACCGCCGCGACCATAGCAGCGCTGACCGTCTACGACATGTGCAAAGGAAGCGACAAGGGAATCGTCATCTCCGACATCGCGCTGCACTTCAAGGAAGGCGGCAAGAGCGGAACCTACCGGCGGGAAGCGGCAGAGACAAAGGAACCCTGACAGAAAACAAACCGTTCGAAACACAGAGCCACAGAGAACACCGAGAAAAACTTTCAAACTTACTTTTTGAAGCTTAATCCTGTCTTTTTCCAGATTTTCTTCGTCTCGCATTATAAGCATCTCTCTGTGCCCTCTGTGGCTCTGTGTTTAAATAAATCTTTTTTCCAGGAGAACACCCATGAAAGCCGCCATACTGACACTGAGTGACCGCTGCTCCACCGGAGAGAGGGAGGACGGCAGCGGGCCGGCCCTGAAAAGTTGGCTGGAGGAGCGCGGCGTCACGGTCTGCCGCACCGAGGTCATACCGGACGAGGGGCAGCTCATCTCCGAGAAACTGGTCCAATGGGCCGACAGTGGTGATTTCGACCTGATCCTCACCACCGGCGGCACCGGGGTGTCGCCGCGCGACGTCACCCCGGAGGCGACCGAGCGGGTGGTGGATCGACTGTTGCCTGGCTTTGGCGAGGTGATGCGCATGGAGAGCCTGAAAAAGACCATGAACGCCATGATCTCCCGCGCCGTCGCCGGAATCCGCAAAGAGACCCTGATCATCAACCTCCCGGGAAGCCCCAAGGGCGCCACGGAGTGCCTTTCCTTCGTCTGGCCCGCCGTGCCACACACCGTTGCCAAGCTTCAGGGCGACCCCGAGGAGTGCGGCACCCCGAATCCCCGCTAATGATGCGGCTTTTTTATTGACCGGACCTCATACCTGAGCTATATAACGTAACAGAGTTTTAACACATACCGGGGAGGACAATCATGCCGTTGGTAGAGCTAATTAAAGAAAAGGCGCGGAAAAACCCAAAGACCATTGTGCTTCCGGAGAGCTACGACGAAAGGATGTTGTTCGCCGCTCAGAATGTTGTGGAACAGGGTTTGGCTAAAATCGTACTCTTGGGGAATGCGGAGAAACTGCATGCCCAAGCGAGCGAAAAGGGGATCGACCTGAAAGGCGTCGAGATCATTGAACCGTCCTGTTCCCCGAAGCTTCCCAAGTACATCGAGAAAATGGTGGAGTTGCGTAAGTCCAAGGGGCTCAGCGCCGAGGCGGCGCGGGAGCTTTTGTGCGGGGCGGACAACCTGTACTTCGCAGGGATGATGGTGCGCGAGGGAGATGCCGACGGCCAGGTGGCGGGTGCCACCGGCACCACCGGAGACGTGCTGCGCGCCGCCTTCCAGACAGTCGGCCCGGCCCCCGGCATCAAGACTGTCTCCTCCTTTTTCATGATGGCTACCAAGACGACCAACTTCGGCGTGGACGGGGTCATACTCTTTGCCGACTGCGCTGTCAACCCGAACCCGGACGCCCAGGCGCTCGCCGAGATCGCCATCGCCACAGCACGCAACTGCACGGCATTTTTGGACGTTCCCGCCCGGGTCGCCCTACTCTCCTTTTCCACCAAGGGAAGCGCCAGCCATCAGGATGCCGACAAGGTCATCAAGGCGCTGGCAATAGCCCGGGCCATGGATCCGGAGTTGTGCATCGACGGCGAACTGCAGGCCGATGCGGCCTTAATACCCGCCATAGCTGGCAAGAAGGCCCCGGGAAGTAACGTAGCCGGTCAGGCCAACGTCCTTGTCTTTCCGACCCTGGACGCCGGCAACATAGCCTACAAGCTAGTCGAACGGCTGGCAGGCGCCAAGGCCATCGGCCCGGTCATCCAGGGGCTTGCCAAGCCGGTCAACGACCTGTCGCGCGGTTGCTCCATCCAGGACATCATCGACGTCACGGCGATCACCGCAGTCCAGGCGCAGGGGTAAGGCGGCAGGTAGGGCGGGTCGTTTCCGGCGCGCACCTGACAGGACCGATCGAAAGCCCCCTCTCCCGGAGAGGGGGCTAGGGAGGGGGCTCCGACCGATCCGGCAGATCGGACGCGCGCCGGGCGCCGCTCACGCTGGCAGCAGCAACACCCTGAATAAAGGAAAGGCCCGCGGTTTAAAACCAAGGGGTTCACTTAACGTGTTGAAAATGATGACAGGAGGCCTCCCCATTTACGGGGGAGGCCTCCTTCTGTTTCTAGGGTTGGAAGTAGATCACCTCGTCCAAATCGATGGGTATCTGGGCAAGACCCAAGCGCATTGCTGGGGTCTTCTTGTCTTTACGGCTCGTCAGGCAGTAGTTG
>Ga0209123_1002601_pt1 | contig 14899 bp, 10 predicted proteins | sample BarGraIncu00431A_FD_184500 | JGI IMG/M metagenome (GOLD analysis project Ga0209123, IMG submission 184500) | Arctic peat soil microbial communities from Barrow, Alaska, USA - Barrow Graham LP Incubations 004-31A (SPAdes) (version 2) | ecosystem: Environmental > Terrestrial > Soil > Wetlands >...
TTATTTCATTTCTTTACCTATTTCTCTGTTTAATTTTCAAAGACCAATTTGCTTCGTCATCATGTGACGACTTCTACTATATTACTAGGTATTTCTTGTTTTGTCAACTACTTCTTTATAAGAGCTTTAAATTAAAATCTAATAAATTGTAATTAACAGTTAGTTTAGTGTGTCACTGGTATGTGACGACAAGGAGTATTCTATCATATCTACATATAAGTACTTTTATAATAAATACATTCTAACAAGATTATCTCTATATTTCTACATATAAGTCTAAATACTTCAATATACCTTATTCGGATACGCATGGTAAAATAATTTTAATATTGTCAATATTGCTAACATTAAATCATTAGTATCCATTGAAGTTATTTTTCACTATTTAATAGATAAATGAATTATACGTATTTATAATTTTATCATAAAACATTATATTTAATTACAAAAAAACATCATCATTCAAGTATATATACTTAAATGATGATATCCACTAAAATGATTCTATAAGAACTTCCATAACTCCGCCGCATACCATACCCTCATCTTCAGCTACGTCGCCTGTCATATCAACATGCTCAATTAAAAAACCTTTACTTACCATAATCTCTCTTGCCTTAGTTATTACGGCGGCTTCACTACACCCGCCCCCTATGCTTCCAATTGTTCTACCATCGTAATAAGCTATCATTTTAGCCCCTGCTTTTCGAGGAACAGATCCTTTAGAAGAAAGTATGGTTATAAGTACTTTCGGAATTTCTGGTTCCACAAATATTTTTTCTGCTACTTCTATATCAAACTCAGGTAGAATAAATTTTTCACCAGACTTATTAATAGTACCTTTATTTTTAAAACTTATTAACTGTGCTATTATTGAGAATGCTATTTCATCTGGTGTAATAGCATATATATCAAGGCCTATAGGCGAATTAACTTGGTTAAGCTTGTCCCTTAAAAATCCTTCAATAAGTAACTCCTCCATCATACCCTTTACTCTACGTTTAGATCCTATCATACCAACATAACTAAGATCATGTTTTAAAACTTCACGTAAAACTACTCCATCATACCTATGACCCCTAGTTATAATAACAACATAATCAGATTTTCTTAAATTTAATAAACTAAATGATTTTTCAAAACTTTCACAGATAACTTTATCCGCTTTTGGAAAACGTATTGTATTTGCAAAGAATGGTCTATCATCTATAACAGTAACAGAGAAATTCACTTTTGATGCAAATTCAGATAACGGCCTAGCTATGTGACCACCACCAAATACAATCAAACGAGGTTTCGGAATAAATGGTTCTATTAAAAGAGATTTTTTTTCTTCTATATTAAAAACTCGAATCTTTCCAGTATTCATTGAAAGTTGTATTTCCGTATAAATATCATCACTAAGTATAACCGACTTATTTTCTATTTCCTCACCAGTTAGAATGATTTTTTTTGTTATACCTCCCTCTCTATCACTGTATAAATTAAGATAAGTTAACAGTACGCATTTAAAACCATCGTTAACTTTTTTTACTAATTCTTCATACATATTTTCAAACACATTATTCACCCTCCGCTATAAGAATTACAAGTAGATTTTTCCATTTTCAAATTATTTGTAATATACACCTTTTAAAATGCTTTTCCAAAACCACAATTTGGATAGGTACATGTTTCACAATTTCTGCATAGACCCCCATGAGCTAACTTCTTAATATCACTACGGGTAGGCTTATCTCCTGCCATAATTCTTGGTATAATCAAATCAAAAATACTGATCTTATGATACATTACGCATCCTGGCAAGCCAACAACAGGAACATCACCAATATATGCAAGCAAAAACATCGCGCCTGGAAGAACAGATGCCCCATAAGTTACAACTTTCCCTCCTGCTTTGCGAATACCAGAAGGTGTTCTGTCATCTGGGTCTACAGACATACCACCTGTAACTGCTACCATATCTACACCCTCGGATAGTAACTGTTTAATAGAATCTGCAATCATATCATCATTATCATCAGATATTATTTGATGAACAACTTCGCTTCCAAGTATACCAAACTTTTTATCTAAAATAGGACCAAAAGCATCTTTTATTCTTCCATGATAAATTTCACTTCCTGTAGTTACAAGCCCTACCTTAAGTGGTTTTAATGGTGTTACTCTTATAATCGCATTATCCAAACATACAGTTTCCGCTGTGCTTACGATTTTTTCGGGTATAAACAGTGGTATAACCCTTGTGCCTGCCACTACCTGTCCTTGTTTTACTACTTGATTTTTGTGAAGTGTTGCAAAAACAACCTCTTCTTGATCAATTAACTCCATAAGTTTATCTACATCAATTTGAAGCAGACCATCATATAATGCAACTAGCTCAATTTTACCCTCGCCTTTAACCTTAAGTTCAATGCCTTTACCTGCAGCTGCTTTAGCAATTCTAATTGCTGCTTCATCCTCATGAACCCCGCCATCCTCTAAGTTAATAACAAATAGATTTTCTTTACCCATTTCAAGAAGCACCGGGATATCTTGCTCCTTAACCACATACCCCTTTTTAAATCGGCTTCCCTTATATTTCCCGGGAATAATTTGTGTCATATCATGTACTAAAACCATACCTACAGAATCATAAACAGAAACTGTTTTCATATTTTTTGTCCTCCTATTGCTCTATGACCTACTCTAGCAAAACCGTAACTGCTTTTAATGTCTAAAGTTAAAGTCCATCAGATTTCTCTGATGGAAAAGTTATTTAACATAACCATAGTATCCCTTTTGTAATCATAAATGTTGTATATTTTTATAAATTTCTATTTATAGACTTGTATATGCACCATCCCAAACTATTTTCTTATAACTAATTGGATCAGTATCTCCCTCTGTACTTATAACAAGTATTTTTGAATCTTTATTTATATTTAGTTTTTCAGCTATTTCTTTTAAATTACTATCGCCTAAAATCAAGCTTACCATTCCCAAACAAACTGCACCAGATTCTCCAGAAATAACTTTAGGATCACCCTTTAATGGATTCCCAAGTATTCTCATTCCTCTTGCTGTTACATAATCTGGACAAGATATATACATATCAGCATAATCTCTTAAGATTCCCCAGCTAACAATATTAGGCTCTCCACAAGCAAGTCCAGCCATTATTGTTGGCATATATCCCGTTACTGCATGAGCTTTTCCATCTTTTTGTTTAACAGAGTTAAATATACATGCTGCCTCGTTTGGTTCAACTATAGTAGTTATTGGTCTATCTGCGCCAAATTCAGCTGCTAAATATCCTTGTATACTTCCAGCAAAAGAACCTACACCTGCTTGCAGAAATACATGAGTAGGAATATCTCCTTGCTCTTTTATCTGCTCTATAGCTTCATCAATAAGTGTTGCATATCCTTGCATAATCCAAGTTGGAATATCTGTATAACCTTCCCAGGCACTGTCTTGCACCATTACTCCATTATGCTCATGCGCATATTTGTTTGCGAGTCTTACCGCGTCATCATAATTTAAATCTGTTATAGAAGCTTCTGCTCCTTCTTTTCTTATATTATTTAATCTTACCTCAGATGACCCTTTTGGCATAAATACTACTGCTTTTTGACCTAACTGCTTTGCTGCCCAAGCAATTCCTCTACCATGATTACCATCAGTTGCTGTAACAAAAGTAATATCTCCCAATTTGTCTTTGATCTCTTTAGATCTAAGTTTTTCAAAAGAAAGGTCAGAAATATCCATATTTAATTTGTCTGCTAGGTATTTACCAACAGCATATGAACCACCCAGTACTTTAAAAGCATTTAGTCCAAATCTATAAGATTCATCTTTTACCCATATATTACTGACTCCCAATTCTTTAGACAATTCCTTTAGACTATGAAGTGGTGTTACCTTATATTCTAAAAAGCTTTTATGGAAACTCCTAACCTTTTTAACTTCTTTCTTATCAATAAATTCTACAGATGCTTTCTTATTATCTACTTTTCTCACATCTTCATTAGTAATGTATTTTATTAATTCTATATTTCTCATACTAACCTCTCCTATACAATGTATTTTATTAAAATCATTTTTTTATAATTTTACCAAATATCATTTTTTCTGCTAAATTAAAATATTCATCTAGATCAAATTTACCCTCATCAATAAGATATTGCATAGAAGCTCCTAGCATTAAGGACACAGTTAAATATGGCAACATGTCCAAATACTTCTGATCCTTGTCTTCTATTTGATCACCTTTACTTAAAACCTCTCGAATACTCTCACGCCAAATTTCAAACGTATTTTGAAACTTTAATCTTATTTCTTCATTCACTGTTCCTTGAACCCAATAATCAATTTGTGTATAATCAAATTTTTTCTTGTTAATAATATCATTTTTTTTCTGATCAAAAAAGCCTCTGATATTTTGGTTTACAGTTTTATTTTCCAAACTAATGTAATTTTTACGATCATTAGAAAATTCTTCTTGCATCTTATCTAAAAGAGAAATCAATATATCATTTTTTGATGTGAAATGATAATGTAAATTCGATTGACTCATATTAGCCTCCTGCGCAATCATACGCATACGAGTACCACTAATCTTCTCTTTCGACACTATTTCCATTGCAGCATCAAGTATCTTTTGTTTAACATCATTAGACATAAAATAATATCATCTCTCTCTCTTGTAACATTTTAAATAGTAAATAAATTTATAAATCTTCTTTTTCAAAATCAACATTTACTAATCTTCGCTTATATGTTTCAATATTATTATATAATTTTCCAATTTTAATTACAACTTTTATTCCCCCGCTAAGGCACGATTTTATAATTTTACACAAAAGGAAGTAAAATATATCTTAGAAGGAACAATACGGCAAGTATATATACAATTGGACTCAGTTCCTTTTGCCTACCTGTGGCTATTTTCATTATTGGATAGAAAATCATAGCAGCTGCAATTCCATTAGCTATACTATAAGTAAAAGGCATTAATGCTATAGTAAAAAACGCTGGAAGTGCTTCTGTGAAATCATCGAAATTTATATTTTTAATGGTTGACATCATTAAAACACCTACTATTACAAGTGCTGGTGCTGTCGCCTGTCCAGGAACCAATCCAACAAGACCTGAGAAAAATAGTGATAGAATAAACAATACACCTACTGTTACTGAAGTAAGTCCAGTTCTTCCTCCTTCTGAAACACCAGCTGTAGATTCAACATATGTTGAAACTGTACTTGTTCCTAAGAAAGCACCTGCAGTTGTTGCTACTGCATCACACAAAAGGGCTTTTTTCATTCTTAGTACCTTACCATTCTCGTCAAGCATTCCTGCTTTTGTAGCAGTTCCAACAAGCGTTCCAATTGTATCAAAAAGATCAACTAAACAAATTGTTATAACAACCATAAAAACGCTAAGAATAGCACCTCCTACTGAAGTACCTCCTTTTGATAAGAGACCACTAAAATCAAATGCTGCAAATGTAGGAGCAAGTGATGGTGGTGCACTGAAAACATGTATGTTCGCAAGGGATGTAATTCCAAGTGGAATACCTATTATCGTGGTTGAAATTATTCCAATAAGAATTGAACCCTTAACACCTCTAGCCATTAAAATACCAGTTATTGTGATTCCTATTATAGTTAGAAGCGTCCCTGCCTTTGTAAAGTTTCCAAACCCAACCAAGGTTGCTTGATTTGCAACTATTACGCCACCAGATTTAAGTCCAATAAGAGCTATATATAGTCCAATACCTCCAGATATTGCATACTTTAGATTTTGGGGTATTGCATCAACTATCTTTTCTCGTATTGAAGTTACTGTTATAATTATAAATAATATTCCTGACATTAATACGCATGATAGCGCCTGATGCCAAGTAAATCCTAGTGTTAAACATACTGTATAAGTAAAAAACGCATTAAGACCCATACCTGGAGCTTGAGCAAAAGGCAAATTAGCATAAAATCCCATTATAAATGTACCAATAGCAGCTGCAAGGCAAGTAGCTACAAAAACAGCTGATACTATTGGATCAGTACCTACACTAAATTTTGTAGCTGCATCACCTACTGCGTTTGCTGAGTTCATACCAGCGAGTTTTAGTATATTGGGATTAACAAATATAATGTACGCCATTGTAACAAAAGTTGTGATTCCAGCAAGTATTTCTGTCTTTACATTTGATTTATTTTCCTTCAAATGAAAATAAGATTCCAAAAATGAAGATTTTTCTTTAATTATATCGATTTTCATAAAATAACCCCCAAAATTATAATTTATTATCGATTTTTAAAAATAACATTCCGGTTCTTCTATTTCTCTGCCAGCTACATATCTTACTTTAATATTTCTATCATCCCCAGTATAAATAAACCTTTGAAGTCTTTCTTCTATTGAAAATGTTTTAAAAGTTGGCATACTACTGTCATCAATAACTAGAGCGTCAAATGAGTATCCCTCTTCAAAACTCCCCACTTTTCCAAAAAATTCTCCTCCGCCTTTTGTTGCAAGAAAAAATAATTCTGATATATTCAAAGGCTTATCTACTCTACCACTTTCAATCCATTTTATATTTGACACCTGAGCAGCATTTACAATGATATCCATCATTGACAATGAATTTCCTGCTGAAATATCACTTGCAAGGCCTACTTTAACACCTTTTTCAAGCAATCTTCTAATAGGCGCATTGCCACTTGCTAAATTACAATTTGAACCAGGACAATGTGCTATAAATACCTTTTTTCTTGCCAAAAGTTCTATTTCATCTTCGTCCACCAAAACACAATGAGCCATTATCGTAGGTACATCTCCAAGTAATCCAACTTCATTATAGACACTCGTATAATTTTTACAATTTGGGTGAAGTTCTTTAACAAAACTTATTTCGCCATAATTTTCACTCAAATGTGACTGTATAGGAGCCTTATATTTTTTTGCAAGAACTCCAAGATTTTTTAAAAGATCAAAACTACAGCTTGGAACAAATCTCGGTGTAACTATAGGTTTTACTAACTCATATTTGCTTGAGTATTCTTTAAGTATTTCCTCTGTATCACGTATTGAGTCCACTGCTCTTTCTGTTAAATCTTCTGGAGAATTTCTGTCCATATTAACTTTCCCTACATATGCTGATAGACCTGATTGTGCAAACATATCCATTAGTAACTTTGTTGAGTCCTTATGGATTGTAGCAAAAACACATGACCTTGTTGTTCCAAATTTCCACAACTCTTTTATTAAAGATGAATATACTTTTTTAGCATAACTAATATCTACATATTTAGCTTCCTCAGGAAAAGTATACTCTTCAAGCCATGGCATAAGTTCCTTATCGAGTCCCAGTCCTAAGTTTGCAAACTGCGATGCATGCAAATGTATATCTACAAATCCAGGTATTATCATTGCATTCCCATAATCTATTACTTTTAAATCACTAAATTCTTCATTAAGTTTTTTATAAACACCTTTGACAAGATTGCCTTGCACTACTATATATCCATTCCTAATTACCTCATATTCACCAAATACTTTAGTAAAGATGATATTTCCTTTAACTGCATAATCAATACGCATTAAAAGCCCCCCACTTCAACTACTGCTTAAATCATGTATTCCCTACTTATTTATCTTTCTGAAAATATATTTACCAAAAGGTTCTTTTTCAACCAGTTCCCCATTAGAAATTACTTTATTTCCTCTTAAAAACTCATGTAGTACTCTGCCCTGCTGCTCAAATCCTTCAAAAGGATTATAATCTACCTTTTGAGTTTGATTAACAGCCGTAATATACGACTTAAATTTAGGATCCCAAATTACTATATCTGCATCACTTCCAACTGCAATTGTTCCCTTTTGTGGAAACATTCCAAATGTTTTTGCTGCATTAGTTGAAGTTATTGCAACCATTTCATTTATACTTATCTTTCCACTTACTACTCCATAAGTATAAATTAATCCCATCCTATTCTCCACACCTGGAGCTCCATTTGGGATTTTTGTGAAATCGTTAATCCCAATATCCTTTTGCCCTTTATAATTAAAAGAACAATGATCTGATCCAATAGTTGTTATTTCTCCCTGACTTATGCCTTTCCACAATGCTTCCTGATCATATTCTTTTCTAAGTGGAGGTGAGATAACATATTTTGCTCCCTCAAAACTATCACTCTTTTCTTCTCCATAATATGAATCATTTAAAAGTAAATACTGAGGGCAAGTCTCAACAAAAACTTTTACTCCTCTTTTTTTAGCATCAAGAATACTTAGTAAACCTTCTCTTGAACTTAAATGCACAATATAAACTTGTGTATCCATAATTTCAGAAAAATTTAAAAGCCTTGTTATAGCTTCTCTTTCAGCTTCAACGGGTCTAGTCTTAGCATGATAGTATGAAGTAACATGATCCTTAATTTTTGCTTCATTTATAAGTTCATCAATTACATCTCCATTTTCACAATGAAAGCATAACAATGCTTTTGTTTCTCTGCTTTTTTTAAGCGCTTTTAATATTACTCCATCATCCACCTGAAGATTACCCTTATAAGCCATATATAGCTTAAATGAAGTTACTCCTTGTTTAATCATATCTTCCATTTCAAGTGCTACTTCGTCATTCCAATCGGTGATACCCATATGGAAACCATAATCACAGTAACAAACTCCAGCAGATTTTTCATGTTGTGCATGAAGAGCCTCTTTTAAAGACTCTCCCTTATTTTGAGTTGCATAATCGATTATTGTAGTAGTTCCACCAACAATTGCAGCTTTTGTTCCACTTTCAAAATCATCAGTTGTTATTGTAGTTCCCACATTCAAATCAAAATGTGTATGAGTATCTATTCCACCAGGAATAATATAACAACCCTGAGCATCTATTATTTCGTCATTTATTTTTCCTAAATCACTACCAATTGATATAATTTTATCGTTTTCTATTCGCACATCTGCATAATAAGTATCCACTGCAGTTACGACTTTCCCGCCAATGAGTAAAATACCCAAAGATAAGACTCCCTTCTTAATATACTATTGTAACTTCTTTTACTATTTATTTAATGTTATAACTGTTCCTGTCTTTCCATCCAAGGCATCAAGTGCACTATAAAGTGAAGTAATTATCGCCTTATGTGATGGGCTTGATTTTGCAAACGCAATAGCTGCCATTATCTTTGGAAGCATTGAACCTGGTGCAAAATGACCCTCCTGCATATACCTCTCGGCCTCAAGTACCGTAATGCAGTTAAGGTCTTCTTGACTTGGCTTATTATAGTTAATTGATACCTTTTCAACTTCTGTAAGTATTAATAAAATATCTGCATTTATATCCTCTGCAAGCTTTTCAGCTGCTAAATCTTTGTCTATAACCGCCTCAATACCCTTAAGCGAACCATCTTTTTCAAGTGTTACAGGAATACCACCACCCCCAGCAGTTACACAAATAGTTGTGTCAAGTAACGTTTCTATAGTTGAGAATTCTACTATTTTTTGAGGAATTGGCGAAGCTACCACTCTTCTAAATCCCCTACCTGAATCTTCCTTCATTATATAACCTTTTTCACTCTCAAAATTCTCAGCTTCTTCTTTTGTGTAAAAAGCTCCTATTGGCTTTGTTGGATTTTTAAACGCTATGTCGTCCTTATCAACAATTACCTGAGTTACAATAGTTACCACAGGTACATGCTTATTTACTTTAAGCAATGCATTTCTTAATGCTTGCTGGATATGGTATCCTATATAACTCTGACTCATTGCACCACAAACATCAAGAGGCATCGGTGGAGTAACACTTGCAGAAGATTCGAGTGCCATTACTATTCTTCCAACTTGAGGTCCATTTCCATGAACTATTACAAGTTTATACCCTCTGCATTTTAACTGAGCTATATACTCTGATGTTTTATCAATTACTTTTAACTGCGCCGCGGATGTTGCAGGCGTTCCTACTTTTTGGAGTGCATTTCCACCTAAAGCAACAACTAATAGAGTTGGTTTCATTTTATATTCCTCCAAAAATTATTTTTTAATTACTTTATTCATATAAGTCTTAGGTATTAATGCATACATTGCTGCACATTTAACTAATTCATCTTTCCATGTTTTTTCATTTGGTGCATGTGCTTGATCTTCATGTCCTGGTCCAAATCCGATACAAGGTATATTGTATCTACCCATTATTGAAACTGCATTCGTGGAGAATGTCCATTTATCAACTAATGGCTTTTTATTAAAAAGGCCAATATATGATTCTACAAGTGTTTGACAAGCAACATGCTCCTCTGGCAAAACCCAAGTTGGGAAATAGCACTCCGTTGGATAAATAAGCCCGGTGTATGATGGTCTTTCATAATTGTACATTTCCACTTCAGCTTTTGCTTCTTTTACAGAAGGTAGATCTTTTATCTGCGCAATGGCATATTCCCATGTTTCTTTATCAGTAAGTCTTCTGTCTATTGAAACTGAACATCCATCTGCCACAGCGCATCTTGAAGGTGATGAAAAGAAGATTTCAGATACTGTTAACGTTCCTTTTCCAAGGAAAGCATTATCAATTAATCTCTCATTTAACTCCTTTAATTCATTAAGTATAGGTGCCATTTTAAATATAGCGTTATCTCCTCTTTCTGGTGCAGATCCATGACAACTTATACCATGAGTAGTAACTTTTATTTCCATACGTCCTCTATGTCCTCTATATATATTACAAGAAGTTGGCTCAGTAATTACTACAAATTCAGGTATTATTTTGCTCTCATTTATTATATACTGCCATGGTAATCCATCACAATCTTCCTCTTGAACTGTACCAGTAACTATTAATGTATAATCATCTTCAAGATGAAGATCCTTAATAATTTTTCCTGCATAAACCATAGAAGCCATTCCGCCTTCTTGATCAGATCCACCTCTACCACCTATCACTTCATCGTCCTCATACCCTTTATATGGATCATTTTCCCATAGATTTATATCACCTATTGCAACTGTATCGATATGTGCATCCATAGCAATAATATGTTTACCATGTCCTATATAACCTAATACATTTCCCATAGGATCTATGTCTACTTTATCAAATCCAACCTTTAACATTTCTTCTTTTATTCTTTCAATGACCCTTTTTTCATTACAACTCTCACTTGGAATTGCTATCATATCTCTTAAAAATTTAAACATATCCGATTTATTTCTTTCTGCTACCTGTAAAATCTCCGCCTCATTTATAATTGCTCCCATTGATAACCTCCAATATTTTTTTATATTTTAACTATTTATTCAAATAATTTTAATCAATAATTATATTGCTTTCTATCCTTTAAAAGCGCTTCCAGACATCACTTGCAAGTTCTCTGCTTCTTGCCATAATTTTTTCTTCATCAATGTTAACTAATTTTCTGTTTTCCATAACAACCCTGCCGTTAATTATTGTTGTATCTACGAAACGTCCATTAATACCAAAGAGCAAATGACTATTAATATTATTTTCATTAATTGGTGTTGGAGGATTGTAATCTACTATTATGATATCTGCCAATGCCCCTTCTTTTAAAATACCAACTTTTCCATCAATAAATCTCTCAGTAATTGCTTTATTATTATTAAATAGCATATCCGGTATTTCATTCCATGCAACTGTAGAGTCACCTTTTACGTGTTTATGAATAATATTAGCCACTTTATAAGATTCCATCATATCTGCCGTATATCCATCTGTACCAAGCCCTAATAATATGCCTTTTTTGTACATTTCAAGAATAGACGCAACGCCAACTGCATTTCCCATGTTAGATTCAGGATTATGAACAACTATTGTATTCTTTTGTTTTAATAAATCCATTTCTTTTTCTTTAATGTGAATACAATGAACTGCTATTGTCTTATCACAAAGAACACCAGCATCATACCATCTCTCTACAATGCCTTTGCCATACTTTTGCATGCAGTCCTGGGCATCTTCAATACCTTCTCCAGTATGAACATGAAATCCAGTATTTAAATTTGCTATTGAATCTAAGCATTTATATAAAGTTTTGTCTGATATAGTCATTGATGCATGAAGTCCAAACATTCCTTTGATCATATCATCATTTTTATTATTACAATACTTAATAAAGGCTACATTTTCTGCAATACCTTCATCACAAATTTTTTCTCCATCCCTATCCGAAGTTTCATAACATAAATTACTTCGAATTCCTATCTCTTTAGCAGCATCTGCAATTTTAAATAAGCTTCCAGTAATGGCATTAGGGCTTGCATGATGATCAAAAACAGTTGTAACTCCGCATCGGACCTCATCAATCATAGGTACAAGAGCACTATAATAAACATCTTCTAAGGTCAATGTTTTATCAAGTCTCCACCATAAACCTTTCAATATTTCAGATAATTTTGAAGCTTTCGGACTGTCACTCGCCATTCCCCTAGCAAAAGTACTGTAATAATGCATATGAGTGTTTATAAAACCAGGCATAATAAGTTTGCCCTTGGCATCAATAAACTTGGCATCGCTATATTTGCTTTTAATATCCTTAGTTAAACCAATCTCTACAATCTTATTTTCATCAATAGCAATACACCCATCCTCAATAATTGGTTTAGCATTATCCCTTGTTATAACTTTTCCGTTCCCAATTAATAACATACCTTTCCACCCCCACTATATAAAATTTAATACTAAAGTATATACTCATAGTTATTTATACAAGTTTTAATCATACTAGACATTTCTTTAGAGATAGATGTTTTCTGCCCTATTGTATGGCTTATAATATTGTCGTCTTCAGTTCTAACAAGGCAAACACCTTTTTCTATGTCTTCAATAAAGAATCCTTTGTTTTCGCTATCCTCAAAGTCTTCTTTGCTCCAGAAAACCGTTATTTTATCCTTGTATGGGTTTCCCTTGTGAGGACAAAATATACCACAGTTACCACACTCATTACACATACCATCTAAATGTATAATTTGATGAGTCGAAGCAAAATCTCCCTCTACCTTAACAACCACATTTGCTCTATTAGGGCAAACATCCACGCACAACTCACAAATACTGTTACAAGATAAACATCTTTTTGACTCTTTTTCATCTAATATCTGATCTTTTAATATACCCTTCCTGTTATATATAACTTTTTTATCAACGCAAGAATTTTTCAACTTAAAATCTGAGCTTAGTCCTTCTTTTATAAGAATATCTTTTGCAACTGTTTTTGCATCTGCAATGGACTTAACAATTGTAGCTGGACCTTTTTTTAGATCGCCAATAACATATACATCTGAAATATTTGTTTCTAATGTTTCGTTAACAATTGGGAAATTTTTATCATCCAAGTTTATCTCATTTTCTTTTAACAAATCACTATCAATTTTTTCACCCGTTGCAATAATAACTGTATCCGCATCTACCATTATTATTTCTCCGGTACCAACTGGGCTTCTTCTTCCCGAATTATCCATATTACCTAACTTCATTTTTTCACAAGAAAGCGTACCATCCTTAATAGAAATTGGTGAAAGGAGTTCCTTAAGTAAAATGCCTTCTGAAATAGCAAGTTCTATTTCTACCTTATCAGCTGGCATATATTCTTTAGTCCTTCTATAAATAATTGAAACTTTTTCTACGCCGTTCACTCTTTTAGCTACTCTAACTGCATCCATTGCGACATCTCCGCCACCAATGACACAAACATTTTTACCTATTGAGACATTTCCATTTTCCTTCTTACATTTTTCTAAAAATGAAATAGCATTAACTGCTTTATTATTCTTATCATCTAGTGAATTTTTCCCATTCTTCCATGCTCCTATAGCAAGTACTACATAATCATATTCTTTTTTCAATTTATCTAATTTAAAGTTTTCATCAATGCCAAATTCAAATTTAACACCTTGACTTTTAACCATTTCAAAATCTTTTTTTATCATTTCAGAAGAAATTCTAAACTCAGGTATAACATACGTAACTGCACCTAATGCGCTTTCTCTTTTATCCCTTACGGTAACATCCACGCCATTTCTTCTAAGAAAAAGAGCTGTAGAAAGTCCTGCAGGACCGGCTCCAATGATTACAACTTTTTTATTAGTTTTTATGTCTGCTTGCTTAATAGCCCTCGTGAATTTATCTTGAGCATTTAAAACAGCAACCTTTTTTAAATCTCTAATTAAAACAGATTCATCATAATCAAGTCTAGTACATTTGCTCTGACAATTATGATTACAAATAGTTGCTGTAATCGCTGGCAGAGCGTTATCTATGGCAATTACTGAGAAAGCTTCGTCATATTTTTTCTCTCCCACCAAGGCTACATATTGTGGAATTTGCTGATTAATTGGACACCCTATACTGCAAGGTGCTATTGCACAATCATAAATTGGAAGTTCACTATCAAGTTTCCTACTTTTTACAAGACGTAGTTCCTTTCGATAGTGTTTATCATTTAATGCTTGCTTAGCCAAATCCTCCAGTGCTTTTACATTGATTTTAGAAAATTCCCCATCAAGCCCATCTTCTACTTTTTTAGCCATTTGTGTTATTCGATAGTAACCACCGGGCTTCAAAATGGAAGTTGCAAATGTTATTGGGTTAATCCCAGTAGATAAAATTTTATCTACATTAAAAAAATCTGCTCCACCTGAATAAGAAATTTGCAAATCGCCATCAAATTCTATAGCTAATTTACTTGCTAAAGAAATTGATAGTGGAAATAGTGCTCGCCCTGACATATACATTTCCTCTCCTGGTAACTCATTATTATTAATTTTAGCTGGGAGTGTATTTGTTAGTTTTACTCCTATTTCCAAATTTAGTTTTTTTGCAAGCGTTTTCAAACGTTTTAACATTGCCACTCCATCCAAATACTGCAAATCATTTGTAAAATGCTCTCCATTAGAT
>Ga0209123_1002602_pt1 | contig 14896 bp, 13 predicted proteins | sample BarGraIncu00431A_FD_184500 | JGI IMG/M metagenome (GOLD analysis project Ga0209123, IMG submission 184500) | Arctic peat soil microbial communities from Barrow, Alaska, USA - Barrow Graham LP Incubations 004-31A (SPAdes) (version 2) | ecosystem: Environmental > Terrestrial > Soil > Wetlands >...
TATTTAGCATAAAAAGAACGGATGTGTTTAAATTGGCCAGGGAAAGAACGATGCATATTGCAGTGATTGATGGACAAGGTGGAGGTATGGGGAAAGTCATTATTGAAAAAATAAGAAAAGAATTTCGGGAACAGGTTACTATTCTGGCTTTAGGAACGAATTCCCTAGCAACTTCCATTATGTTGAAGGCTGGAGCCAATGAAGGTGCTACAGGTGAGAATGCGATTATGTATAATAGTAAGGATGTTAATTTGATTATTGGTACATTGAGTATTATTATGGCCAATTCAATGCTCGGCGAGCTTACACCTAATATGGCAGAAGCAATCATGAATAGTAAGGCACGCAAATTGTTAATACCTATCTATCGGGGGAATATTGATATTATCGGGCTACAAACTGAGCCACTTCCTCATTTAGTAGATATTTTGCTAGTGCAAATAAAAAAATATTTGGAGGAGATAAAACATGTGTGAAGCTAATGTTTATTTAGTCAATAAAGATGTAGAGGAATTATTACTTGAAAGAGTGGACAAAATCATACCAAAAAACGGAGAAATTTACTTGGAGAATATCTTTGGTGAACGAAAAATAGTGGTTGCGCGCATTAAAGAGCTTCATCTAATTGATCACAGAATTATCTTAGAGCGAATTGAAACCAATTAGTACTGTGCTGGCTAGTTCCAATATAATTACCTAGCCAGATTGACACAAAAATTAAATTCCTGTACAATAAGCAGATAAAGGTAACATGAAGTTACTTAAGGTTTGCGAAATGGTATGGATATCATAACAAGAGGAAATATAGGATAAAAGATAATCATGAAGGTTATTCTCTCTTGCAAGAGTTATAGCTGTCATGGTTTTTTTCTATAAACTATGAGCGTTGTTGGTGGCCATTGCTTATATTCCAGTTGCTAGTGGTATCTTTTTTAATAATACACGTCCACGAAGGCCGGAAGGGAATTGGTATGATTCCTTAAATGTTAATAGCGAATTTTACTTTTTAAGGAGGATTATTTATGCATATCCCTGACGGATATCTTAGCCCGTCAACCTGTTTGACACTAGGTGGGGTTATGATACCAGTGTGGTATCGGGCATCGGCAGTAGTAAAAAAGAACTTGGATCTTGCTCAAATTCCTTTTATGGCCATGGGGGCGGTGTTTGCTTTTTTAATCATGATGTTTAACATTCCTATCCCAGATGGCACAACGGCCCATGCAGTGGGGGGCGTTCTCATTGCCATTGCTCTCGGGCCATGGGCAGCAGTAATTGCTGTTAGTGTGGCATTGTTCATTCAAGCACTAGTATTTGGCGATGGCGGTATGCTGGCTTTTGGGGCTAATGCCTTTAATATGGCTTTTATTATGCCATTTTCCGGTTATTACATATATAAATTACTGCTAGGACAAGCAAGTCCTGGTTCGACTCGATCCATTATGGCAGCGGCTGTAGGTGGTTATGTGGGCATTAATCTGGCTGCTTTAATTGCAGCGATTGAATTTGGCCTTCAACCATTACTGTTTGTTGCTGCTGATGGTACGCCCCTTTACTCGCCATATGGACTGGGTGTTGCGATACCTGCCATGATGACTGTCCATCTGCTAGTAGCTGGATTTATAGAAGGGGCGGTTACCGCTTTAGTATTAAAATTTGTTTGGAAAAATTCACCGGAATTAGTGCGACCCATCAGCGAAATAACAGTAGGAGGAAAATAACATGCGTCCATATTTGATTGGTCTAGCTGTATTGGCAATACTTACACCTTTAGGATCGCTGGCCGCGGGTACGGCCTGGGGAGAATGGGGAACTGATGAATTGGCAACAGTATTGGGTTATATACCTCAGGGTATTGAGCAGGCTAGTTCTTGGTGGACAGCAGTATTTCCTGATTATAGTATGAGCTTTTTGGGGCAGGGAGAAATACCTGGTAAGGTAGGGTACTTTTTGTCGGCAGTTTTTGGATCGGGATTAATCTATCTAACGATGTCTCTATATGGGAAAATGTTACTAAAAGCTGACTCTCAATCGACTTTAGGACGGAAAGGATAATATTGATGAGCGATAAACTCCCAACCTGGTTGGCCACAATGGAATACCGTCCGTTGGCGCGTCCGTCTATTAGGTGGTGGCGGAGGACTGACTATTTGGAGAAAACCTTAGCAGATATCCAGCAAGTTATGGCCGAGGATATGTTTCAGAATGGGATTGCTGTTGGAGAAGGTCTGCTGCAACGTATTGAGCCAAGAGTCAAGGTTTTTGGGGTGGGCATGCTGCTCATCGCAGTAGCATTAGCACAATCGTTGGCTATTTTGGTCATTGTTCACATGTTGTTGTTCTTTGCAGCATGGTCGTCTGGCATAGGCTCTATAGCTTATCTCAAACGAGTGTGGTTGCCAGCACTGCTTTTTGCAGGAATGGTTATGCTGCCGGGCATCATCAACTGGGTAACGCCAGGCGAGGCCGTTATGGTCATATACCAAAACATGGACTGGCACGTGGGCTCTTTTTGGTTACCAAGAGAACTTTTTGTTACTCGGCAAGGTATTACGGCTGCTTGCTTTGTACTTCTGCGAGCTTCCGCTTCCTTAGGATTAGTTGTGTTATTAGTCAAGACCACCCGTTGGCCGGTTTTAACAAAAGCAATTGGCTTCATGGGGTTACCGGTTGTATTCGTCATGGTCCTTGATTTGACGTATCGGTATCTGTTCCTATTTTTATTGTTATTATCTGAGTATATATTGGGCCGCAAGAGTCGTTTAGTGGCGGTAGAAAAAGTTGGTGGTGGTCTGGTGTGGATTGGTAGTGCTTTGGCCGGATTTTTCCGAATGTTGTGGCAGTATAGCCATGAAATTAACACGGCCATGGTGGCCCGCGGTTTTACTGGCGACAATCATCAGACATTAGTAGCGCGACCGGCGGTACGTGATGCATGTTTTCTCGTCATGATTTTTATTATGTGTATAAGTATATGGGGAGGCACTCGTTTTGTCGAATAACTTGGTTTTTGATTTGCAGAATATTGAGTACGCTTATCGGCAGGATGAGTGGGCCTTACAAAATATCAGTCTTAAAGTCTCTGGAGGGGAGAAACTGGTATTGCTGGGACCGAATGGTTGTGGTAAGTCGACCTTACAGAAGGTACTTGCAGGGCTGATTTTCCCACACAAGGGTAGTGTTCAAGCTTTTGGCTGTGAAATTAGCCAGGGTAGTATGAAGGATAAAGTTTTTGCCGCAACATTTCGGCAGAAGGTCGGGTTTGTATTTCAAAATTCCGATGTTCAAATTTTCTGTGCCAGTGTCCTTGATGAAATTATGTTCGGTCCCCTCAACATGGGGATGGACTACGCTACCGCCCGGTTACGGGCGGTAGAACTGCTAGAGTTTGTAGGCATAGCTCATTTGATTGAACGACTTCCTCATCATTTAAGTGGTGGAGAGAAAAAAAAGGTAGCAATTGCCGCTGTACTGGCGGTAAATCCGGAAGTATTGATACTGGATGAACCAACGAATGGACTTGATCCCAAAACCCAGGCTTGGATGAGGGATACTTTGAATTTATTGAATCAGCAAGGAAAAACTATTATCATTGCTACTCATCATTTGGATCTGGTGCCGGAATTAGCATCGCGCGTAGTGGTGATGGGAGAGAACCATCAGATCTTGGCGGATGATCAACCGTTATCTATTCTAGAAAATCGTCCACTGTTGTTGGCGGCTAATTTGATTGGTGAGCATCAGCACGTTCATATTCATGGGCAGGATGGTCATATTCATGTCCATAGGCATGGCGAGAGTGTGCAGAGCGAACTATAAACACAAGTGCCACCTAGATAGACGAGATAATTATGGTGGACGAAGGAAATGTTGTAGCAAGAATTAGGATTTGGTTAGGTAAGGTGCGCGTATATAAAAATAGGAATGGGAAAAACTGAATTGGCAAATGCTGAGGGTTTATAATAAGATCAGTGATGGTGTATTTGTCATTGACGTACATTAAAATCTCTGTTATAGTTAATTGCATAAGTTGTATTTGGGCAATGGAGCCTTCACCTATTTAGGGGGAGTGGCTCTTTTTTTGCTATATCAGAAAGGATAACATTTTTGATAGTCCGCGCTGGCTCCATGTGATTAACACTCCACCGTGTTACTTGCCTCTGTTTATAATGATATGAACCAGCGCGCATTCTGTTATAAAAAGGAATATATATTATGCAGCAAAATGAGGGCTTACCACTTCTCTATAACAAAGATACAATTTATATTACGGGACACGCCAAAACTACCCAGAGTAATCCGATTACCTTACATTACAATAATCGTTTTTTTATTACCTTGATTATTGATGTGGAACGGGAACTCATCGTGGATGCGGGAGCGTCAGTTATGCTTGGAATTACTACAGAGTTTATCAGATCTCTATTTAATGGTTATTCCATGAAACTAGGAATTGACGGTATGATTGAAGAAATTAATCGACGTTATTTTGGAGTCTCTCAGATGGCTATCATCGTAGCCTGGAAAGATGCTCATAAAAAGTACCAGCAAATTATGAAACAAAATAATTAACAAAGGCTGCTTTGTTTTCTTGACGGTATATAAAGGATGGATATATTCATTCGCCATATACAGTGTAAAAACAAAATCCAGCATAGACACTCATGGCTTTTTTGAGATGTCTATGTTGGATTTTTATTTTGAAAGGATGTGGATGATGTGAGTAAGTTGTTAATTCGTGGTGGTACAGTAGTTGATGGAACGGGTCGTTCTGGTTTTAAGGCTGACATTGCAATTGATGATGATGTAATTACAGAAATTTCACCGGTGATTTCTTGTGTAAATCGGAGGATTTTGAATGGGGCGGGAATGGTAGTAACACCTGGGTTTATTGATATACATTCCCATACCGATGCCTCCATTTTTGCTAACCCTTTTGCAGAGAGTAAGTTGTTTCAGGGGGTTACTACCGAGGTTGTTGGCAATTGTGGCATCGGTCTTTTTCCAGTTAAGCCAGAACGCGCAGAAGAATTATCTAATTACCTTAACATGCATGGCTTTTCCTTACCAGAGGGCGGAATTAGATGGTCTGATTTTGCGGAGTATGCTGCAGTGATTGAAAAGATGGGAATCGGATTGAATTTGGCACCCCTCGTGGGGCATAGCGCATTACGATTAGCGGCAATGGGGTCAGCAAATCGACCACCTACAGCTAGCGAAATGGGTGAAATGAAATCCATGTTACAAATCGCTCTCGAACAAGGAGCATGGGGACTGTCAACGGGCTTGATTTATCCGCCAAGCAGTTATGCCACAACAGATGAGCTGATTGAATTAGGTAAGCTATTAACTAAATATGACGCCTTGTTTACCAGTCATGTTCGTGGGGAAAGTGAGACTTTGTTAGATGCGATTGATGAGGTTATTCAGATTGGGGAAAAAAGTGGGGTACGTGTGGAAGTATCTCATTTGAAGGCGATTGGTGAGCCAAATTGGGGGAATGGAAAACTTGCTCTTGATCGAATTGACGCAGCCCGGCAGCGGGGAATACAAATTGGCGCCGATCAGTATCCCTACGAAGCATCGAATACGGCGTTGTCAGTCTTGGTGCCGGACTGGGCTCATGATGGTGGAGTTGTAGCATTACTAGAGCGACTTGTCGCACCGGAACTTCAAGAGCGGCTTAAGGATGAGATTAGTAAAAAAATCAAAATCCGTGGCGGTGCGCTCCGCATTATGATTGCGACCCTTGGATCAGAACGTAATCGTCAATTAGCGGGAAAAACGCTAGAGGAGATTGCGGCCATGTGGCATTGTTCTCCCGCCCACGCAGTCATGCGGCTGTTAATCGATGAAAAGGCCAGTGTTGGTGCCATCTATTTTGCAATTTCCCCCAAAGACCTAGAATACATTATTGGAAATCCCTATGTGGCAGTTGGTTCTGATGATCGAGGACTACAGGCTGATCGCAATTTATCGAAAGCTGTACATCCACGTGCTTATGGAACCTTCTCCCGTGTATTAGGAACATTTGTTAGAGAAAAAGGGTTGCTGTCATTAGAACAAGCAATTTATAAAATGACAGGGCTTCCGGCGGAACGTTTAAAACTCCCAAGGCGGGGGGTGATTGGTACAGGTTATGCGGCAGACATTGTTGTCTTTGACCCCACAATCGTCAAGGATTTGGCGGAATATACCAACCCACATCGTTATGGGATTGGTTATCGATATGTGATTGTAAATGGGGAAATTGTTGTGGAAGAGGGAAGGCTGACTGGCAAGGCACCAGGACGGATTTTACGTAAAAAATAATTAGAGTTGGAATATAAATAATGGAGGTAAGATGATGTTAGCTCATGTAGATGTCGGATATGGGTTATTAGGGCTCATACCGTTGGTTGTGTATGTCATATTGATTTTTACATATAAAGATCCAGTGCCGTCAACCTTTATTGCTGTGATTATCGGTGCGGTCATGACTCATCAATCATTCTTTTCTTTTGGTGATGTGCTCGTCAAAAGTATGGGATCCTTCCTCGCGTTAATTGGTTTGATTATTATGATGGGGCGTGGGTTAGGCGAGATTCTGACGGAAACAAGAGTAAGTCATACAATTGTCCATAAAATTGTCTATTCAATCGGAGTTAATACGGAAAAGAAGGCTATGGCTGGCATTATCGTGGCCAGTTTGTCAATAGTCAGTCTTTTAGGTACGTTAGCTGGTGGCAATGCCGTTATTGCACCTATAGTATTGCCAATTGCTGCGGCCGCTGGACTGACCAGAAGTACGGTAGGCGTTTTGTTTCATGCTGCCGGGGAAGAAGGACTTATCTTAGGACCATTTGCGCCGCCTGTCGTTACTTTACTTGCTTTAACTGGACTGTCTTATGGTGAAATGTTATTAAAAGCAGCCATTCCCGTTGTTTTAGTTACGTTGATTACGACATGGTTTATGGCCAGTCGGATTCAAAAATCAACCAAGGGACTTACTGACTATGATAGTGCTATAAATCAAAGCGTCGCCGTTTTTAAACCAACGAGCCGGGAAATGTGGGCGACAACGGCCTTTGTGATAGCTTTTTTTGCATTGGTTGGCTTTGGTCTGATGTGGAATGCCCAGACAACTTATGTACCAGTCATTATGATGAGTTTAGCATTGGTTACTGGTTTTGTTGGTGGCTTAAGCTTAAGCAAAATTTTTAATTTATTTATTCGAGGTATGGCTGGCAATATCAATTTATTTTTCATGTTTCTCTTGCTTGAAGTATTTATGGGATTCATGGAAAAAACCGGTGCATTTCATGCAGTAGCGCTATTAATGCAGACCCTTGTCCATTATGGCGGTCGAGTCGCGGTGCCAATCATGGGTGGCATTACCGGGGCTGTGGGCTTAACAGGTGCGACGGTTGCTGTCATGAAAATGGTGAACGAGATGTTTTTACCTCTGGTACAGCAATATGAGATTCCAATTATCTTGTGGGCGACAGCAGTGATTGTTGCGACTCGGGCAACAAATTTTTTTCATCCCGGGTCTAATATGTTTAGTTCCATGGGATTTGCTCAATCTCAGGATATGCGTTCCATGATAGAAAATGGTTGGACAGTTGCTTTCATTCAAATTCTATTTTTAATTTGTCTTTCCTATTTATCGTTATAAGATAGAACCGACTAGGTGTATATATAGTGCATAAAATGATTGATCACTTAGAAAAAGGCAGGTAGAAATGAATAAAATTAATGTTGAGGAATATCTAACTCATTTAGAGTATTTAGTGAACATCGATAGCGGTAGTCACCACCCCGAAGGGGTAAGTATGATAGCTAATTTCTTCCATAAAAGATATGAAAAAATAGGATGGACGGTATTGCAAAAAAAATGGAATGACAAAGTTGCTCCGTGCCTAGAAATTACTAATACCAATCAAGAACAGTATGACATACTCTTGATTGGCCATATGGACACGGTTTTCCCAGTTGGTACCGCTCAAGCCAGACCCTTTGCCATTCGGGATGACCGGGCCTATGGCCCCGGTGTGAATGATATGAAATCTGGTTGCTTATTGATGTATTATGCATTGCGCTCATTACACGAACAAAAATTGTTGGATGATATCTTGATTTGTGTAGCAATGAATAGTGATGAGGAAATTAGTTCGATCTATTCTCGTTCCTGGATTGAAGGACTGGCTCAAAAAGCAAAATATGCTTTTATTTTAGAACCAGCAAGGCCAAATGGTGCATTAGTCAATGGCAGAAAGGGACTGGGCCGTTTCAACCTCACATTCAAAGGTCTAGCTGCTCACGCCGGTGTGGAACCTGAAAAAGGTATTAATGCTGTGAACGAAATGGCTCATTGGATCACGGTTCTTCACGGATTAACGGATACTTTAGCGGGTACTAATGTAAATGTGGGTCTTGTAGCGGGGGGAATTGCAGCCAATGTTGTGGCCGATCATGCCGAGGCAAAAGTCGATTTGCGTTTTAGGACAATGGCAGAATATCAACGGATTGCTGATAAAGTTTATGAATTGCAACAGTGTCCAGTAACGCCGGGGATCCATGTGCAGGTTGAAGGCATGGTCACTCGTCCACCAATGAACCTGTCAGAGCAAACAAAAGCTCTATGTGAAACGGTGCATGCAATTTCGGAGGAAATTGCCGTCCCTATTACTTGGACCCAGACCGGTGGTGGCTCGGATGGTAATTTTACGGCATATCATGGGGTGCCTACCATCGATGGATTGGGACCAGTAGGTGGAGGCTCCCACAGTATTAGCGAGTATCTAGAGATTGCGTCCATCGATCCCCGATTTCGGTTGCTTAGTAATATCATTCTTAGGATTGGAAGAGAGGAATCGAGAAAATGAGAATAGATAAGATAGAGCTTCGGCATCTATATATCCCCTTAATTGAGTCATTCCAGACCAGCACGGAGACCAAGAGTCATATCGAACACATTCTGGTCACTGTGCAAGGAGGTGGTATTCTCGGATTTGGTGAATGCACTTGTAACCAAACTCCATATTACATTTACGAAACAACGGATACTGCTTGGTACATTTTAAATAAGTTTATCATTCCCCACATCATTGGGCTGGAGATTAATACAATCGATGAGTTGCTAAATCACCCCATGTATAAGGGGGTACGCGGGCATAATTTTGCTAAGGCCGGTCTGGAAATGGCGGTATGGGATTTACTCGCGAAACATAAGGGTGTATCCTTGTCACAGGCTCTCGGTGGAACCCGAAATCATATCCAATCCGGGGTCAGTATTGGCATACAGAAAGATTCGATTACGTTGTTACGGAAAATTGACGGATTTTTAAAGCAGGGTTATAAACGGGTAAAATTAAAGATAAAACCGGGTGCCGATTATCAATTTCTAAAAGCTATTCGTGACGAGTACCCCAGTTTGCCGATTATGGCGGATGCAAATTCAGCGTATAAGCTATCGGATATTGAACTATTTCAAAGAATGGATGAACTGAATTTGATGATGTTTGAACAACCTCTTTCTAATGATGATATTATTGATCATGCTTTATTACAAAAACAAATTACTACACCAATTTGTCTGGATGAAAGTATTCATAATGCGGAGGATGCGCGCAAGGCTATCCAACTGGGAAGCTGCCGCGTTATCAATATCAAAGTGGGGCGAGTAGGAGGCTTGCAGGAAGCGAAGAAAATACATGATATATGTCAAATAAGCGAAATTCCAGTTTGGTGCGGAGGTATGCATGAATATGGAATTGGCAGAGCGCATAATATAGCCATTAGTTCATTGCCTAATTTCACGCTTCCTGGTGACGTTTCTGGATCGAACAAATATTACAAGGAAGATATTGTGAATCCGCCCATAACAATAGATGATGGTCGGCTACTAGTACCGACGAAACCAGGAATAGGAGTGGAACCTAATATGGAAATTATTGAGCAGTATACCATTAACCATATGGAATTCTGTAATAATCTATAATCAAAATGATAACAATGGCCCAGTTAATATAAGAATGAAGGATTAAGTCATATTAACTTACGAACTTTCGGGGGTAGCATTGCAGTATTGGCTCACTTCTTAAAGCTTTTTATAATCCAGTACAAAAGGTAATGACTTCTGCCAGTAAAGTTGCTGGTAGAAGTCATTACCTTTTTTCAAGTCTGGAAGGATTAAGAGTTAGTCATCATAAGAATAGTTATTCACAAAATCAATAAAAGCTTTGCAGGCAAGGGGCAAGATTTTATTTGGTTTCCAAATAAGACCCATTTCTAGAAAGATACGAGGTGACAATGATATTTTAGTAAGATGTCTTGCTTCTTTGATGGAGTTGACAGGTAAAAAAGAAATTCCAACTCCTTTTGCGACTAATGCTTTAATCGTTTGAAATTGATTCGTTGAGAAGGATACCTTAGGTGTTGAGTCGAATTTAGCGTATTCATTTAAGATGATTTCTCGTAAGATAAATCCCTCATTATAGAGAATAATAGGTTCTTCTTTTAATTGCTCGAAGGTTAGAAACGGTTCTGTACTCAGGGGATGGTCGGGCGGAAGACAAACAACAATTTCCTGTGAAGTGATCAGATGTGAATGAAGATCTGTTAAATGGGCGGGGAAAATAATCAAACCAACGTGAACATCTTCTTCTTGCACCAAATCAACTGCTACTGAGGAGCCATCTTCGATAACCAACATTTCAAGAGATGGATATTTGATTTTAAAGCTGACAAATAAATCGGGGAATACATACGCACCGAGTAGTGGTGGAACGGCAATGCGGAAGGTTCCGCGCGTCAAATTTTTATACTCAGTCATTGTGTTTTGTGCATCAAGTAGGCGCGTTAGAATATCCTGTGCCAAGGTAAGAAATACGACACCTTCTTCCGTTAAACTGACTCTTTTTTGCGTTCGATCTAAAAGATGAAAACCAAGTTCTTCCTCTAATTTATGGACGGATTTAGAAATTGCAGGTTGGGATATGTGTAGTCTTTTGGCCGCTGCCGTAAAGTTTTTTAATTCGGAAACGGCAACAAAATATTCTAGTTCTCGGATATCCATGTTTCCCTCACTCCATTGACGATAACTTATTGTTATCATAACATGATTACTCGGTATTTTCATTATATTTATTATAGTCATATAATAAAGGTAAAGGTGCTGGCATTCTAGATTGAGTTAGAAAAGGTATCAATGAACATAAGTGAGGAGAATAATAGTTATGGAAAAGGTAAGAGTATTGAACACTATGGAGTCAGTTTTAGCAAATGAACAGAATTTAGGAAGTGTAATTTGTGGAGACATGATCTCCATGACAAAAAAACTAAAAAACGTCAGTGCTTCATTCGATGTTTCTCGTACGATAGTACGATATCAAGGGACCGACGGGAATATATATTATGGCATCATTGAGGGTGAGCAAGTGTTGCAGCTTGCAAGTGGATTTGCTGAAATCGCTCAAGGTATATTTAACTATGACGGTGTTCAGGTTTTACTGGATGACGTTAAGATCTTAATTCCTGTTGAGCCAACGAAAGTTATAAATTTTGGCTGGACATTTGCGGGGCATGCAAATGAGACAGGGGGCACGGCTAATCTTAAAGAACCCTTTCTGTTTTTAAAACCCCAGTCAGCGTTGATTGCAGATAAAGAAACAATTTATCTGCCCCCCATAAGTTTGACCAATAGAGTTGAGCTTGAGGGTGAAGTGGCACTGGTTATCGGCAAAAGTGGCAAAAATATTAAGGAAGAAGATGCACTGGATTATGTCCTAGGATATACTGTGTTTAATGATGTCACGGCCCGTGATTTAACGAAGAGTGATCCCCAGTTTACCCGTGGTAAGGGTTTTGATACGTTCGGTCCTATCGGACCTTGGATTGTAACAGGTATTGATCCGACTCATTTAAAAATTGTGACAACACTGAATGGCAAAGTTGTACAAGATGGCAATACAGCTCAAATGTCCCTCCGCATACCTTACCTAATTAGCTGGATTTCACAGGTCATGACATTAGAGCCTGGTGATGTACTAGCTCTTGGGTCACCTTCAGGGTCTTGTTCGATGAAGTCAGGTGATGTAGTAACTGTAGAGGTTGAGCATATTGGTAAGTTAACGAACTATGTGAAATAAGGTCATTGAACAATAAAAAATGCTAGCGCGTCCTATAAAAGGTCTCTCTCTGTATGATGCGCTACCGGCATTGTATTTTGGCGATTCGTAAAAATTATAAATGCTGTTTCCATAAGATAAGACTTGGCTGGTGTCAAGTCTTTTCTTATGGAAATAACGTCATCCAGTGCTTAAAATGTGCAGGTGTTAATAAACATAATGAACAAAAACTATTTTTTCAGAAAATAGTACTCTATAATAAATATGACCCATTATAGAGATGAATATTCCTATATTTAAATTGCCCCAAATTATACATATTCTTTTATCAAAGTAGAGAGGGAGGAAATACAAATGTCATTTTATTTAAAAAGTATTCGAATTCGTCTCATGCTCATTGGTGGTCTTATATTATTTTTTTCTTTAGGAATTCTTGCCTGTGGTAGCTATTATTATTCGAGTCAGTTTTTATCTAGGAGTGTTGATGAAACCGTTATATCTATTGGCTCTGACTATTCCCATCGTGTTCAAGGACAAGTGAGGGATGTAACAACTAAACTTGAAGAATTAGCTAGCACGCAACAAATGGGAAATATTAATGATCCAAATGGCCAAAAAAAGACCATGTCAGAAAGTTTAAAACGAATTGAAGAATTAGATATGGTCACATTTATTTATCTTGATGGCACTGCTATTCGTGCCTCAGGAGAAAAATCTCAAGGGTATCTTGATCGAGAGTATTTCAAAAAAGTCCAAAGCACGAAGCGTTCTTATGTGTCTGAAATACTGGTTTCCAGATCAACTGGCAAACTTTCGGCGATGATCGCTGTACCTGTTATGGTTAACGGGGAACTTAAAGGTATTATTACGGGCACATATTTATTAGAAAAAGTAAGTTCTTTGGTTAAGGATGTTAAGTTCAAAGAGACCGGTTATGGTTTTTTAACCGATGGTAAAGGTATGATTATTGCTGATGGCAAGAGGCCTGAGCTAATCGGAAAGATTAGCCTTAGCGAAAAAAAAATTAATGCAGAAGTGGAATTTCCAATGAAAGAATTGGACGATCAGTTAATGACTCTATTTAAAACAAGTGTGGAATCAGGGAAAGAAGTAAGTGGGACTTATACATTTATTGATGGAATACCCCAAGTTGCTGTTCTTACACCAGTAAAACTTGCCGGTGGGCAACAATGGACATTAGTTGTTACGGCACCTGAGTCGGAAGCTACTCGAGAGGTGAAAAAATTAACTTGGATGTTACTGATGATGGCCGGCGGCTGTATTATCATCGCATTAGTTATTGTTATGTATCTAAGCGGAAAGTTTACAAAACCAATTACCACGATACGAGATCAAGCGGTGTTGGTTGCGGCAGGGGATTTACGGATTAAGAAGCTTATAATTAGCACGCAAGATGAAATTGGAGAGTTGGCAACAAGTTTTAATACGATGACAGATAATCTGAAGAACTTGGTTAAACAGGTTCAAAATCAATCACACCATGTAGCCGCCGCTAGCCAGGAACTTACGGCTAGCTCGGAACAGTCGGCACAAGCGAGCAATCAGGTTGCTACATCGATAACAAAAATAGCGGGTGGCAACCAGGATCAACTTAGGGAAGTAAGCAAAGTCTCTATGGCCGTGGAAACCATGGCGGCAGCGTTACAGCAGATAACTGCCACCACAACGGAGGTTGCTGCTGTAGCTGATCGTACAGTTAAAATCACGGAATCAGGTCAGGTTAGCATTGATCGCGCAGTAGCGCAAATCAGTAACATTGGTAAGGGTACAAAAGAAGTTGGACATGCAATCACGGATTTAGAGAATAGTTCTCGAAAAATAAGTGAGATAGTAAATTTGATCTCCAGTATAGCAGGGCAAACTAATTTATTGGCACTTAATGCCGCAATTGAAGCGGCAAGAGCCGGGGAACAAGGCAGAGGGTTTGCCGTTGTTGCCGACGAAGTGAGGAAATTGGCAGAACAGTCCCATCATGCCGCGCAAGACATAACAGGTTTAATTAAAAATAACACGGATGATATTAGTAAGGCCGTGCGGGCGATGGAACAGGGGAGTAAAGACGTAGCGCAAGGAATGACTCTTGTCAGTGCTACTGGAAATGATTTTAAGAACATTTCTGAAGCTATTTATCAACTGTCTGGGCAAGTACGGGAAATATCCACTGTTATTAAAGATATGGCAGTCGGTAGTCAGCGTATTGTAGTTGCAGTGGGTGAAATTGAGACTGTTAGTAAGGTTGGAGCTTCTGAGGCGGAGAGTGTCTCAGCTGCAACCCAGGAACAATCAGCATCCATGCAAGAAATTGCATCTTCCAGTCAAGAACTTGCCAGATTGGCAGAAAACCTGCAACAAACAATCAATAAGTTTCATATTTAATGATTGTTTGTTGCAGGTAGGAATTAATCAGGAGCATATTGGGGATTAGCCTTGTGAGGATGAGGAAGTTCAAGGGATTGCAAAAAAGGCAATCCCTTTTTTAATTTACTTTTTTGAAGACATAAGAAGAACAAAATGAAGAAAAAGAAGAAAATGGCCGAAAACTATATTTTCAGAATATTATACATTATGCTAATAAAGTAAGTTTTAAGAATTATTAAAGAGAAGGAGGCTGGCTGGGGGTAAGCACTTTATAAATTGCTTTTTGAAGTTCAAGTTTTCAAGTTAAGGAGGGTAATAAATGTTGGTTAAAAGAAGAGTCTGTTCATTCCTGACAGTATTCCTTATGGCCGGATTTTTTGTGGGTGCATCATTACCTCAAATCGCGA